>Ga0308169_10000312_pt1 | contig 81705 bp, 86 predicted proteins | sample PhyBR1_2_FD_202139 | JGI IMG/M metagenome (GOLD analysis project Ga0308169, IMG submission 202139) | Phyllosphere microbial communities from UC Gill Tract Community Farm, Albany, California, United States - DLSLSB.R1 | ecosystem: Host-associated > Plants > Phyllosphere > Unclassified | place...
GGGAGAGGGAGAGGGAGAGGGAGAGGGAGAGGGAGAGGGAGAGGGAGAGGGAGAGGGAGAGGGAGAGGGAGAGAGGCCGGCGGGCCGACGCACGTTCTGGGCGAGGAGAAACACCATCTCGCCGTAGGTCGAGAAGGGGAAGCCCGACCGCAAGTTGTACGCGACGGTGATCCTGCGGGCAAGACGAGGCAGAACCGTCAGCTCGGCTCGGCGGTCGCAGCGAGAGGTGCGAGACGAGGACGCACGCCGTCGCCGCCGTGTCGAGGACGTAGCTGCTCAGGCTGAGGCCGCGCGCCGAGCCGCTCTTGACGACGGTGAGGATCTGCGGGACCTTGAGGATGGCGCCGCCGGCGACCATGCCGAGTCCGAGGCCCTTGGAGAGGGCGAGCTTGAGGCAGCGCTCGTCGGTGAGGTCCGTGTTCCAGACGAGGGTCGTGTAGCACTCCTGCGCGCGCAGAGAGAGAGAGAGGGGGTCAGTGAGCTGCCCTGAACGGCGGCTTTGTTTGTGATGCTGCACCGCCGCACTACCTCGAGGAGGAGGAGCGCAAAGAGGTCGTGCGAGGCTCGCTCAGTGCGCCGCTCGCCCAGCTCGTCGAGGACCCGCTCTTGAAGCCTGCTCGGGCTTCCACGCCCCTGCTCCGACCTCGTGGCGCGAGGTAGGCCGCTTCATCGCCTCGAACCGCCCTCACCCGTGTCCTCGGCCCTCCTCACCTCAGCAGCTCGTTTCCACCCGTGCGACTGGAAGAGAGCTGACGTACCTGACCGAAGAGAGCAACGAGCGGGTCGCGCACGATGCCGGGGAGGTTGCGGGTGAGCGGCTGGAGGGCGGCCATCTTGTCGACGATAAAGGCGCGCAGGGGGAAGGCGGGCTGGTGCGGGTGGTCGGACGGCGGCGGGTAGAAGCGAGGAGCCAGTGCAGAGCTCAGCTGGGTGAGTGCGAGCTGGCCGTTGTAGAGCGGAGGCGAGTCCGGTCGACGTCGCTCCTTGTCCTCCTCCTCTCCTTCGCACCCACCACCCTGTACAGCTGCGCCACTCTGCGCACCCGCTGCCCAGCCGCTGGAACTAGCGGTGCCGCCTTCATGTGCGACCGCTCGTCCCACGCGCGCCTGTGCGCTCGCCGCTCCTCCCGCTCGCCTCCTCGCTCGCTTCTCCGCCCAGTCGCGCCGTGAGCACAATGCGCGCGCTTCGGCGCTTCCTGCTGCTTGTACAGGATCACTCGGGCACGACGGCGACCGAGCACGAGCTTTCGGCGCCGCCGTTCGTGGAGCCGAACGACTTGCTCTCGCTGTCGAGGCAGCAGCGCTTCCGCCATGAGGCCGTCTCAAGGCTCGCCGTCCCGCTCAGCGCTCTCGACATGTACGTCTTCCTCTTCTTCCTGCGATCGGCCCGCAGAACCAGAGGCTGACCCTCAGTACGCCGACGCAGGACCATCTCCGTCGAGAGGGCTAGGACGCAGCAGAGGTGCGCACTGCCTTGCTCTCTCTTTCCCTCGGCTGCATCACCACGAGTCAGAGCTGATGTAATCGGTCGGCGCAGCTCATCCACCACACCCGCTTCGACTCGTCATCGCTCACCTCCCGCTCGAGACCCGCCCGCCCAGCGCTCTCCCTCGCGCTCGAACATCCCTCGTGCTCATGCACACGGTCCGGTTGTGCGCCATCGGCAAATTGTTCACGTCGCACGGCGTCCGCTCGATGCGCTCTCATCTCTCCCTCACTGCGCCTGAGCGAGCCAGCAAGCCGGCGACGAGGCTGACTCGGTCCTTCGAGCGCGCAGGTGTCCGACCTCGGCTCGCGCGCTTCTGCGCGGCGGGTGCCCGAGACGTGGAAGAGCAAGAGGAGGAGGTCGGGGCTGCTACTGCATGCGGACGAGGCGAGCGAGGCGCTGCGGGTCGAGCGCGAGCGAGAGGAGGAGCGAGCGGTGGTGGTTTGGCGGGTGTAGCTCGCTCCACGGCATGAGTGGGCGCGTTTGGCGCGTGTTTCTGAGCTTCTTGCTGCTCGTGGATGATGCTGTGCGGCTCTTGCTTTCTCCCTGCGCGAGGTCGACAGGTCAACCCGGGCTCGCACCGCCTCTGACGAGGGGCGGCGGGGGAGGCGCCGCTCTCGCTCCTCCCACCCACTTCGACTCGCCCTCGCCGCCGCCTACGATGGCGAGCAGCACTCGCCCGAGCCGCAGGGCCACCCAGGCGGTCAACTACGCCGACGCCGACCCGGACGCGAGCGAGGACGACCAGGCCGTGGCCACCTCGAGCGATGAGGAGGACCAGGGCGGCCGCAAGGGCAAGGCGCGCGGTGCGTCCCCTCTCTCTGCCCTCCACAGCACCACCGAAGCTGACTCAGCCCGCCTGCGCGCAGGCTCGAAGGCGCGCAAGAAGCAGAAGGTCGCCTCGGCCAACGACATCAGCGACGACCCCGACTCGAGCGACTCGGAGGCCCTCAGCCCGCGCCAGTTCACCTTCAGCCGCTCGCACAAGAAGGACGACGTCGCCGACAAGGTCAAGTACAAGGTGCCGCGCGTCGACCCGACCAAGTGCCTCCCCGTCGAGCTCCTGTGCCAGGTCCGTCCCTCTCCTCCCTCCCTCGCTCCCTCTCTCTCTCTCTCTCGCACGCTCGCAAGCTGACACCCAGCGCACCTGCAGATCTTCTCGTACCTCCACGCCGCGACGCTGGTCAGCCTGTCCAAGACGAGCCGCTCGCTGCGCCTCCTCCTCACGTCCAAGACGCTCGCCCCGGTCTGGCGCCGCGCCATGCGCCCGCACTCGGCCAGCGCCACTACGCGCCTGATGCCCAAGCTCGCGGACGAGGACGTTGACGTCGTCAAGCTCGCCGTCGCCCTGTTCGACAAGGAGTGCGCGTACTGCGGCAAGCTCGCCGTCGTCAGGGGCGACCGGTTCCTCCTGCGCAGCCTGTGCCTCGAGTGCCGCGTCGCCAACCTCATCATCTCGACCGACGTCGCCAAGGGCAAGGACAAGAAGCTCCTCGACCTGCACCCAGCGACGATCCAGTGTGTCATGCCAACTCGCCGTGCGTCCAGCTCTCTCCCTCGCCTCATCATGCCCTACCTCTCGCACCGCGACTGACTCCTGCCTCGTTCCTGCAGATGCACCGACCGACGTCGTGTGGCAGCGCTCGCGCACCTACGTCCTCACCGCCGACCTGTGGCGCGAGAGCGAGGTCCTCGAGGAGCTCCAGATGGAGGACGACGCCGAGGTCGAGGGTCTCGTCCAGGAGGGTCTCAGCGCCAAGGACGTCCAGAAGGCGCTCGGGCGGGCCAAGCGCGCCAAGCGCTTCGCGTGGTACCCTCAGCAGCTCAAGAACGCTCAGAACCTCGAGGACGAGCTCGTCAAGAAGTTCTCGCCGCGCGTCAAGGAGTACGTCCTCGCGAGGCAGGCCCTCATCAAGGACCGCAACGACGTGCGTCCTGCTCTCTCTCCCCCTCCTTGTACGCTCTTATCGAGGGACGGAGCGCTGACCCTCCAGCCCTCCTCTCCTCGTGTTCGCAGCTCGCCGGCTGGATCCGCGGCACGGCCGACTCGCTCTACGACGAGCGCCAGCTCGAGCTCGTCGAGGGTATCGCGTACCGCGACCGGGCCGGCGCGTTCCGCAGCCAGGCCATCATCGAGCGCATCGGCGACGAGCGCGTCTTCGAGCTCGGCACGACCCAGCGCAACAAGCTCGCCGGGTACAAGCTCGCGATCAAGCCTGAGCCGCTCACCGACGACAGTGCGTCCCCTCTCTCTCTCTCCCTCGCCGTCGTCGCCCAGCTCAGCTGCTGACGCTCGGACCCTCCCCTCGCCCGCAGTCTGGCTCGCCATCAAGGACGCCGTCTACCGCTTCATCGCGCGCGACGTCGCGCAGAACATCTTCTCGCGCGTCGGCAAGAAGCTCAAGCACGACTGGGACGAGGACGACGACGAGGACGAAGGCCTCTTCAGGAAGCCCAAGAGCGTGACGAAAGCCGGTGCGTTCTCTCTCTCGCTCTCCTCCCGCTCCCTCTTCCGTGCGCCAAGGGCTACACTGACTCTGCTTCTCGTCGTGCGCTACAGGTTGGGCCTACGTCCGCCCCGAGCTCGTCAAGGTCGTCCAGGAGTTCAAGGTCCAGGCCGAGGCGCACGCCGCCGAGCAGCAGCGCCTCAAGCTGCTCGCGCCCAAGGGCCCGCGCCTCTCGGCCGCCGCCGTCGCCGCCAAGGAGCCCTTCTTCGTCGAGCGCTACGAGAAGAGCTTTGCCATGTCGCCGTCCAAGCAGGCGGGCTGGACGATGCCGCGGTACGCCGAGTGGCGCCTCCTCCCGACCGTCGTCGAGCTCTGGAGCGACCCCGGTTTTGCCGTCGACGTGTCGGACGCGGCGCGCGACGCCGACCTCAAGGTCTGGAGCTCGCACCTCGACACGGTCCTCGGCGAGATGGCCGACTTTGCGATCGAGTCGCGCAGCGCCGCCCTCACGGCCATCCTCGCGGCGACGACGGCCCTCGGCGAGGACGACGCCGCGCTCGAGGCGTTCGACGCCGTCGAGGCGCTCGGCAGCGGCGGGTACGGCGACGGCTTCTTCTGCCGCGCGACGTCGTACGTCTCGTGCGCCGAGTGCGCCATGTTCTTCGGCCCGCTCCAGGACGTCCTCCAGCACGTCCACGTCGCGCACCCGCGCTCGTCGCTCTGGGTCCATGCGCTCCAGCGCGACGCCGTCACGCTCGCCGAGCTCGGCCCGAGGGTCGACCTGTCGCTCGAGACGGCGTGCGCGTGGTCGGCCGTCCTCGAGCTCGCACAGCTCGACGAGACGGACGACGGCCTCGTCACGGACGCCCAGCTCGATGCGGCGTTCAAGGGCAAGAAGGTCGTGTGGGAGAATGGGCCGCGCGGGACGAAGAGGCGAGGCCCGTGGAAGGACGTCGTGAGTCTTCCCCTTCGCTCCCTCTCTCCCTCTCGGTCCTTCTGCTTCTCGGGCCCACTCACTGACGCTCATCTCGACCCGTCTCACAGCTCTGGCGCGTCACGCAGGCGGCGCGCAGCGCACACCATGACGGCGACGTGCTCGACGTGCCCGTCATCGCCGTCAAGAACCTGACGAGGCGCGAGCGCCGGATCGAGGGAGGGCTGGGAGGCTACTACCAGCGCCGCTGGTGAGCGGGACCGGGATGGTCGACAAGGACGGCAGGGTGTGCTTGTGCGAGAGAGGGAGGGGCGGCGCTTGTAGCGAGACGGTCGGAGCTTGTCGAACGATGCCTGCTTTTGCGTGCCTTCTCTCTCTCTCCTCGCGATGCCTCGAGAGCGATGCACTGAGCTAGCGATACAAGAGAGAGAGACGAACAGTTACTGACAAAGACGGACGACCTCCTCTCCACGCGCTCGCTCACTCGAGCAGACCCCTCAGCTCGTCCGCCTCGCGCCTCGTGCGCTCCCGGACCCTCTCGCGCTTGACCTCCTCGGCGTCGTCCTTCGTCGGCGGGAACGCGCCGAGGCGCTCGCCCGCCGAGGCCGTCTTGCGGTGCCGCAGGCCCTCGGCGCCGAGCGGCGCGGGCGCGCTCGAGGGCGGGAGCGAGGCGCAGATGGCCTGGAGGGTGAGGTGCAGGACCTCGGCGTCGGCGAGGAGCAGGTCGAGGTCGAGCGTCTGCGAGAGCTCGTTGATGTACTTGAGGATCTGCGAGCAGCGGCGCGAGCGGCAGGGTCAGGAGAGAGCGCGAGAAGGACGAGAGAGAGGAAGGGGTGCGAGCGCACCTCGTCAAACTCGCGCAGGTACCGCACGATCACGTCGCGGTTGGCCTCGAGGATGGCGAGCGCAAAGAAGAGGTGGAAGTGCGTGCCGAGGTGACTGCGAGCGAGGGCGGCGCCGATGTCAGCTCTCGCTCAAGCCAGACGAGGTCGAAGAGAGGAGGGAGGGGACGGACTCAGTGTAGAGGACCTCCCACAGTCGAACCGTGTCGTCAAAGGTGAGCTCGCGCTTGAACGACGTGAGGAGCCACCTGAAGCAGAAGAAGAGGTTCAGCGAGCCCGTCTCGTCGACTGCGCGCACGAGGGAAAAGAAAAAGTCAGGACGACGATGACGACGACGGCGGCGACGGGGCGAGAGAGGGGGCGAGGACGCACGGTGACGGTACAGGCCGCGGTCCATGACGCGCAGGAGCTGCTGCAGCTGGCTGAGCTGCAGCTTCATGCCGCTCTGGTCCTCGAGAAAGTTGTCGGCGTGGCGGCGCATGACGTCCTCGAAGCACGCGAAGGCGAGCCACTGCTCGCCCTCGAGGACGACGTACAGCGGCGAGAAGAGGTCCGACATGCCCTGGACGTAGTTGCGCACGCTCGAAGACGAAGAGGCGGCCGGCGGGACGGTATCGGCCTCGGCGGCGGCGGTCGAGGCGTTCGAGGCGGGCTCGTCGGCAAAGACCCAGGTCATGAGGACGTCGTGGCACGCGCGCACGTGCCCGTTCGTCGGCGAGTGTGCGCCGGGCTGGTCGACGCCGTCGGACGAGAAGAGCGGGTGCGTGCGGTCGGTGCGGCGGCAGTCGATCTCGACCCGGTGGTCCTCCTCGGCGAACCGGTCCGTCTTCTGGAGCGCCTCGTCCTCCATCCAGCGCCGCTTGGCCCGCTCGTACTCGCGGCTGCGCGCCTCGGCGATCTCGACGCGCTCGGCTCGGCTCGACGTCCAGGGGTAGACGCGCAGGAGGAAGGGCCAGACGGACTTGCGGACCTCGTCGCCGGCGAGACCCTGTCGGCAGCACGAACGTCAACAACGGCACGCAGAGCAGGCAGAGAGCGAGAGGGAGAGGGACGCACACGCTGGAAGATCCTCCTCCTCGCCTCCTTCTCGTCGAGCAAGAGCCGCCCCTCGCCGTCCATCCACGCGCGCCACTCCTCGAGCTGGACCGGGGTCTTGGGCGCCCTCGTGCTCCTCGGCCGCTGCCCCTCGAAGCGGTACGTCCTCGCGAGCACGTCGAACGTGCCCGTCGACTCGCCGAGCTCGTCGTCGAGGAACGAGCCGTCGTCGATGCCGTACTCGGCCCGGCGGGCGCGCTCTCCCTCCTCGGCGACGATGCGCGCCCACTTGGCGAGGTAGACCCGCGCCAAGTCGTAGACCTGTAGGCAAGCTCTACATCAGCGACGGCTCGACGAGCGCAGGAGAGGGACAGAAGAGAGAGAGCGGGACGCACCCCGACTCCTGCGGCATCGGTCAACCGGCTGACCTCGCCCGGCGCGAGCGCAAACTGGGCGATCGGCTTGGGCACGTGCTTGGCGAGCGGCTTGGCGAGCGGGTGCGAGAGCACGGTCGACGCCGCCTGCTGCGACATGTGCCGCGCGCCCCTCGTGATGCGCGAGAAGCCGCTCAGGACGCTGAACGTGAGCGCGTCCATGCCGCCGCCGTCGTCGCGCCCGCCGGTGCCGCCGCCGCCGCCGCCGCCGCGAGAAGAGCCGAGGACGGCGTCCGGGTCGTCGGGCCACTCGGTATCGGCGCGCGCGGCGGACGACGACGAGGCGGCGCCCTTGCCCTTTGCGCCGCCGCTGACGGGCGAGCTCTGGTGGAGGATGCTCGTCCTCGCGCGCACGCCCTGGAGCGCCTGCGCCGGCACGTCGTCGTCCTCGCGCGCGGCGGCGGCGGGCCCGACGTGCGCCTCGAGGTCGTCGCGGCTCGGGTTGACGAGCCACACGGCCGAGTCGAGCTGCGAGCGCACGAGGCGCGCGTGCTGCCGCACCTGGGCGAGGAACGCCTCGCCGCCCCAGCTCGGCGCGAGCGACGCGCGGCGCTCGTGGCCGTGCCCGTGCTGGCGCGAGTGCGAGCCGCCGACGCCGAGGGCCGTGACGCGCGCGTCGCGGTCGAGGAGGGTCGACTTGGACTCGTCGTCGTGGAAGAAGAGGGGTGGGAGGGTGAGGCCGCCGAAGAGCGAGAGGGTGATGGACCCGACCCAGGATGACAAGGTTGGCGGCTCGACGCGGAGCGAGTACAGGTCGGGGAGCGGGTGCGAGAAGGCGTGCGAGTTGGCCGTGGCGGCGTCGACGGCGAACGAGGGGGCGAGGTGGACGAGGATGTCGCGCTCGTTCTGCGACGAGAGCTCGACGAGGACGTAGGCGTCGTAGTCGCGCGTGCCCTCGACGAGCGACTCGGGGATCCACGACACGAGGTGGGCGTCGGTCGCCCGAACGCGGACGAGCGAGAGGAAGCCCGGGACGTTGTCCCTCGAGTGGGGCGACGGGTGGAGGTAGACGGCCGACTTGCTCCACAGGAGCTCGGCGAGGTCGGAGTCGTCCTGGTCGTGACGAGACGAGGAGGCGGTGCTGGGCGAGGTCGGGGCGAGCGGGTGGATGTCGGTCGAGGGCGGTTGCTGATGGCTGGAGGGTGTGGGTGCAGGGCTGGTAGGCTGGACTGACACCTCCACGAGGTCGTCCTCCTGTTGCACAGAGAGGGTCAGGCGATGGGAGATGAGCGGGACCGAGGCAGGAGGAGAGGGCGAGGGCGAGACGCACAGAGCGAGAGACGAGTCCTGCGTGTTCGGGCGGGGTCTGCGGACCTCCTCCCATTGTCTGGAGCGAGCCTGGCGGGGCGGCGGGAGCTTGGTGGAAAGCGAGCTCGTCGTTCGCCTCCTCCCCACCTGGCTCGCGCGCGAGCGCCACTTTCGCTCTCGCGCTTGCTCGAGCTGCTGAGCGACTCGCACTTCCGAGAATTTCACGCTGTGACAGAGATGAAGAGAGCGAACCGATAAATTGCACAAAAATGGGTCGACACCTCGCTCGCGCCTCGTCCTCCTCGTTCCTCCCCCTCGCGCGCCCCGTCGGCGAGCCCAAACCGGTCCAGCCGACGACGAGCTCCTCGACGCTCAGTACCACCTGTCCTCGTCGGCGTCCAACTCGTCCGGCGAGCGGTCGTCGAACGCCGTCCCGGCGTAGAACCGCAGCCAGCGCGCGTAGTCAAAGTCGCGCAGCGCGGCCGCCGCCTCGACCTCGCCCCAGGCGCGCTCCATCGCGCTCATGCAGTCGTCGTAGATGCACATGCGCATCGTGCCGAGGAACGACTCGGTCGCGTGCGCGCGGTCCCACCCGACGGCGCCGAGTGCCGTGCCCTCGACGACGACGCCGGCGCGCTCGAGCGCCTTGATGGCGGCCGACAGGGCTGGGCCGAAGCTCTCGAGCGGCCAGTCGGGTTCCGTCCAGCCGGGCAAGACGTGACCCTTGGTCGAGCGCGCTCGCTCGTCCCACTGGAGCCCGTTGTCGAGGAAGGACGGGCCGCGCCCGTCGGGGACGTGGTCGAGCGTGACGAGCTCGAGTGCGGGCGGACGATGCGCCGTGCCGAGAGCGTGGATCATCTCGACGGTGACGTCGGCATCGAGGCGGAAGATGAGGTGGCGCAGGTGAGGGAGGCGCGCGAGGGTGGGAAGGAGGTCGTCGTCGAACGTGAAGCCGCCAAATTCGACGCGCTCGAGCCGAGGAAGTAGGTGAGCCGTCTCGGCGTGACGAGTTCGGCGCCCGGGACGTACGAGCCCTCGTCTCCGAGGTCGCAGAGCACGAGTCTGCGGATCCCGACAGGCACGACGCGCAGCACCTCGTCGACCGAGGCTCGCGACTTGAGGCCCGAAAGCTCGAGCTCGATGAGGTTGGGGATGACGGCGGACATGTTGGGCATGTGCCACGACGAGAACTCGCCCGTGGTCGACCACAGGTGGAGCGAAGTGAGGCGTGAAAGCGCAAAGTGCGGCTCGCGCCACCGAAAGAAGGCGTTGCCGTACGTGCAGTCGGCCTCGAGCTTGATGTGCTCGAGCGCGGGCAGCCGACCGAGCTTCTCGAACCAGTCCCGGCCGCTCACGCCGGTGCGGTAGAACATGGTCAACGTGAGGACGAGCTCGAAGCGCCGCAGCTTGACGAGCGTGTTCGGCCCGCCTGCGAGGACTGCATCGATGAGCTCGCCGACGTCGGCGACTCGGAGCTCCTGCAGCCGCTCGAGCCGAGGGACGATGCTGCCGAGATGGGTCGACGCGACGACCGTGGCGTCCCAGTCCCAGTCGAGGGCCGCGTCGCCGAGCTCGACGTGGAGGACCGTGACGACGTGCGCACAGCTCGGCTGACGCTGGATGACCTTGCTGAACAACTCGAGGGCGCTGACCGAGATGAGGCGGACCCGACGACAGAGCTGCCGCTCCTGATGAGGCCAGAGGCGGCGCGACACCGGCCGGCTCGAGGGTGCGTCTTTGCCCTCGTAGGCGAAGCGGAAGACCTCGTCGAGAAGCTCGTCGGGGAGCTGGATGAGGCGGGAAGGGGCGAGCCGACCGAGTGACGACGAGGAGGACGAGGAGATGAGGAGCTGTTGCGGCTCGAGGACAGGGTCAGCGGGCGCGCGGGGAGGGGAGAGAGGGGACAGGACGCACCTTGCTGTCCATCTGAAGCCTCGGAGCGGCCGATCGGCCGAATAGAACGGTGGCGAGCGAGCGGGAGGAGCGAGAGTAGTTGCTCTCGACGACGCTCTCGCAGCTTCCTGTACGGTGCGAGCACGAGCCTACTCTCGCTACGCGTCGAAGCTTGCCTCTCAAGTCGAGGGAAGAGCGCCGCAGAGAAAGAAGGCTCTCGGGAGAAAGAGCTCGGGGGACAACGCGCTCGCACTACGTCTACAGCCTCGTCGACTCGCCCCTGCGTCCTCCTCGCCCGCTCCCTCACTCGCCCGCTCCCTCACTCGCCGAGTCCTCGCTCGAGGGTCCTCGCAGCTGCGAGACCCTGCCGGTACGCCTCGACGGCCGTGTCGCCGACGAGCCCGCGCGCGACGTCCCACCTCCCCTTTGCCCGGCTCGCCCACGCGAGGATGACGGCCTGCCGCGCGACGCGGTACTGCTCGTCCCAGCTGAGCACCGCATGCACGCTCCCGTCGATGACGATGCCGTGCTCCGAGGCCGAGCAGACGGCGTCGCGCAGGCCGTTCTTGGTCGCGCCCGGCGGGAGCTTGGGCCGGTACCAGTCCCAGGACTGCGGGAGCTGGAAGCTGAGGGCCTCGAGGTCGCTCGGTATCTTGTACTGCCGCCGCTCAAGCGAGTAGCCCGGGAAGGCGAAGATGTGGGCGAGGGTGAGGTGGCGCAGGCGGCCGAGGCGCTCCGGGCCATCGAGAATGGCGGCGAGGAGCGTGTCGGTGACGGGCGCATAGTGGTTGAAGGCGAGGACCTCGAGGTTGGGGAGGGAGCGAAGGGAGGGGATAATGCGGATCGGGTCGAGTGCGTTCTGGGAGAGTTGCAGGCGACGGAGGTGGACGAAGCGAGGGAGGACGAGGTCGAGCCGTGGGAAGGAGGTCGGCACATTCGGCGTGACGATGAGCTCGCGCAGGTGCTCTGGCGCCCCGCCAAGGACGGCGACGACCTGGTCGTCGGGGTGGGCGCGGTCGAGCTCGAGGCGGACGAGGTTCGGGGCGACCAGGGCGAGAGGCGCGCCGGTCCACGAGTAGAAGTTGCCGGCGGAGAGGGCCAACGACTCGAGGGCGGGGAGCGACGGGACCGGCTCGGGCGCGCGCGTCGGCGGCGGCTCGAACGGGACCTCGTCTTGAGCGATGCGGAGGACTCGCAACCTAGGCACTCGCCCGAGCTTGCCGAGCCACGACTGCATTGGCCCATTCCCGAGGAGCGTACCGTCGAGCCGCAGATCGACGTGCAGCCGCTCGAGGCGTTCGAGCCACGGCCGGGCGGCGCAAGTCGCCTCGTCGTCGCCGAAGATCGCCTGGACGTACGACTCGTCGACCTGGTACAGCTTGAGGTGGCGCAGGGCGGCGAGACGATTGAGGACGCTGTCGACGAAGAGCGCCGTTGGGCAACACTCGAAGTCTTGGCCGACCTGCTCGGCGTCGTCGCCGACGTCGTCGCCCTCCTCGAGGCGGATCTGGTGCTCGAACCACAGCCGCTCGTTCTCCCAGTTCCACTCATCGAGCATGAAGAGCTCGAGCTCGACGACGCTGGCCTCGAGGCCTGGGATTGACGGCGCCCGGCGACAGAAGCCGGCGAGCTCCTCGTACGTGCTGAAGAGGAGCCGGCGCCAGTAGTGGCGGTGCTGAAGAGGGTGGAGCTGCTTGCAGAGAGGCTTGTAGGCGCGCTTGTCGGGCGTGTACACTTGGCCGAAGATGGCGTCGAGGAGCTCGAGGGGGAGGTTGAGGAGGGGCGACGAGGAGGAGGGGGAGAGCTGCGAGGCGGAGAGAGTCAGCGGGCGCGCTTCGAGGCCTTGGCGACGTGACCACGCACCTTGCTGTCCATCTGAGCGGGTCTTGGGGCGGATCGAGCGCAAGCCGAGCTGGTGAGGAGCGCGAGAGCTGTGAGAGGAGAGCGCGACGACCGTCGGCGGCGGCGCGGCGACTCTGCGCTCGCTCCACGACGAGCTTGAGAGCCCTTTGTGGTTGCGTCTGAAGGTCTGTAAAGCGCGACGGGCTGTCCAGAGCCGTACAGGAGCCCTGCTCGCCGGCTCGCCTTCATCGGGTCTCAGGCATTTCGCTCGCTCGCTGCTCTCGCACGCTGAACGGTAGGACCGCTCGACCCTTGCAAAGATCCAGGCGTACTCGAGCACTCGTTCAAGCCAGCCAGGAGCGCGCATGCTGAGGTCGAGCGACGTCATGGCGCTCGCCTCGCCTCGATCCCGCACGGCCTGACCCTCCTCGCCGCTCCACCGCATCACCCAGCACAGCACACTAGCACCGCACCAGCCCAGCATGTCCTTCAAGACCCTCGCCCGCACCACGGCCCGCGCCGCCGCTCCCGCCACGCGCCTGCGCACCGCGCCTCCTCACGCTCCCCACCTCTGCCGAGCGTTCGCGGCATCGGCGCTCGTCAGGAAGGACCCGGGCGAGGGCGTCAAGGGGGTGCGTCCTCGCGCTCTCTTGCTCTTCCTATCTGGAGAGCGCGCGCGCTGACGAGCTCCCCCTCTCCCTTCTCCTCGCTCCTCCTCCACCACCCGCGGCTCGCTCCGACCCTCGCCGACGCTCCCTCCTTCCCCTCTCTCGCCCTCCCCGCCGCGCTCGACCTCGACCTCGCCCTCGACACGCGCAGACCGAGACGGTCGGCGAGGAGAACCCGGTGTCGGCGCGCGCAAAGGGCGTCGCAAAGGCGGCCAAGACGGCCGTCGACGGCGCGATCGGCGTGGGCCAGGCGGCGACGGGCGTGCGTCCTCCTCTCTCTCTCCCTCTCGGACAGGACAGGACAGGACAGGAGCGCGAGGGGAGGGAATGACCGCTGACAACCGCGCACAGGAGCAGAGTTCGCTCGGGACCGACAAGAAGCACCCGGGCCCGGACTCGCGGACGCACATCGAGGCCGAGGAGGAGAAGGGCCGCAAGGAGGGGTTGGCGCACAAGGGCGAGCAGCAGGGCGCGATCTGAGCGGGCGGGCGACGAGCGAGGAGCGTGTGTAGCATAGCTGAGCAAGGAGGTCGTGCGAGTTGACAAGCTTCTGTGCCCGACCTGCTGTGCGAGAGGGTACGGCGTTGCAGGTGCGAAAGTGAGAGTACAAGGTCGAGCTGTGTCTGCGAGCAAGGAGAGCGAGTCAGCGACAGGACGACAATCAAGTCGAGCGGGAGAGAGAGGGGACGCACCGAGGGAAGACGTTCACCGCCGGCTCTCCTCCTCCGCCGCCCTGATCCGCTGCGCGACGTCCGCCGGCACGCCCTCGAACTCGCCCTTGCGCTCGCGCTGCTGCACCGGGACTGCCGCTGCGCCGGCCATGCCCGGCCGGGGCGGGAGGTGCTTCTGCTCCTCGCCGAGGTAGAGGCGCTTGTACAGGAGGAGGGACGACGCGACGAGGAACGGGGCCGAGATGATGATGGTGCGGATCCTGCGGGAGAGGGTGCGGGTCAGCGAGAGGGTTGCGGCGGAGAGAGCGAGAGCGAGAGAGCGAGGAGGGAGGAGGAGAGGGAGAGGGAGAGGGAGACGGACCTGCGGCCGTCTGGGTTGAGGGGTCGGGGCATCGAGAGCAAGCTAGAGAGTGCGTACGAGCTATCTCTCAAGCAGCAGGCCGAGCGAGAGGGTTGGTGCGAGGTCAACTTGTCCGAGCCGGACTTGGTCGCGGACGAGCCGGCCGACTCTCGACCTCGCTCACCCTCCTCCCGACTGAGAGGGTCCGCTGCTGCTCCCAGACTGCTCCAACGACCTCGCCCGACACACTCACCGAACCGCAACTAGACCCGACTGCGCCCTAGACCCGTCGTCGCCACTTTCCGCCGCCGGCTCACCTCAGCCCAATCTCGCTCGCCCGCAACCACCTCGGCAGCGTCCATGTCGCTCTCGTCGGGTTTGGTGAGTTCTCCATACACTTTCTGGATGGTCGACGGTCGCGCAGGGGTGGAGGCGGAGGGGGCGAGGGCGGCTCGAGGCGGGTGTGGTAAAGCGGCGCGATGAAGCACTTGCGCTCGTCCAGGCGAGCTGTCGTTGCTCGGGAGCAGTCGAGAAGACCACACGAGCGGCATCGCTGACTCTTGTCTCCACACTCCGCCTCCCCTCGCTCGCCGCACCTCGACCTCCTCCTCGACTCAACGCAACTCGCAACTCGCGCACCCGCCCGCAGACCCTGACCGACCTCTCCGACTACCTCGCACCCTCTCAAGCATGCATCAAGCCCGTCACCTACATCCCCGAGGAGCCCTCGCCCGCCTCGCTCGACAAGCCCGCCGCCGCAGCATCCGTGCGTCCCTCTCCCTCCTCCTCTCGTTCCCCCTCTCGCCCGGTGCTGACAAGCGCAACCGCACACAGGCTGAGATCATCATCGGCGAGGACTCGAGCCTGTACGAGAAGGGCGCCGACGGCGACCGCGGCAAGAAGCTCAAGAAGGCCGAGATCACGCTCAACGACTGCCTCGCGTGCTCGTGCGTCCTGCTCTCGCCTCGCCTCTTCGGTCGCACGTCTCTTTCGAGGCCTCAAACTGATGTAGGCGGTTGACCGTGTCCGCAGAGGCTGCATCACGTCGGCCGAGTCGGTCCTCGTCTCGCTCCAGTCGCACGAGGAGGTGTACCGCGTCCTCAAGGAACAGCCGGTGCGTCCGACGTCAGCCTCGTCTACAGCTGCGCTCCTGCCGTCGCAGCTGCTGACTTCGTGATCTGCTCCTGGATCGCAGGAACTCGTGCCCATCCTCTCGGTCTCGCCGCAGTCGGTCGCGAGCCTCGCGGCGCTGTACGACCTATCGCTCGCGACGACGATGACGGGCCTGCGGCGGTTCTTCAAGCAGCGCCTCGGCTTCCGGTGCGTCCCTCTCCCCAGAACGAGCGTCTGCTGGAGCGTGTCGGCTGACCTTTCGCACCCGCCCGCAGGCTCGTCTTCGACACGACCTTCCCGCGCGCCCTCTCGCTCGCTGAAACCCGCCTCGAGCTCCTCGAGCGCCGCGCCCACTTCCACTCGTCGCCCACCTCGCCGCCCTCGCTCCCCGCCCTCCTCACCGCCTCGACCGCGCGCCTCACCGCGCCGACCAAGCTCTCGCCCGCCTCCTCGTCCGTCGCGCCGCTGCCCGTCCTCAGCTCGGCGTGCCCCGGCTGGATCTGCTACGCCGAGAAGACGCACGGCGATCTCCTGCCGTTCGTCAGCGGCGTCAAGAGCCCGCAGGCCGTCAGCGGCGTGCTCGTCAAGGGGAGGGTCGTCGCTGGGCGGTTGGGCCTCAGGTGCGTCGCCGAGACTGGGCTGCCTCGCTGCATTCCCTCTCACGTCGAGAGCGTGCACTGATGCGCGCCTTTCGACCCGCGTACAGGCCCGACCAGATCTTCCACGTCGCCGTCATGCCGTGCTACGACAAGAAGCTCGAGGCGTCGCGCCCCGACTTTGCGACCTCGCACCCTGCGCCCTCGACCTCGACCTCGACCTCGGCCTCGAGCGAGCCGGTCAGCGTCCGCGACGTCGACCTCGTCCTCACGACGGGCGAGGTGGCCAAGATGATCGACGACGAGGGCGTGTCGCTGCGCGCGCTCGCGAGCGGCCCGAGCGTCGGCGGCGAGTGCGACGGGCGCGACGAGGAGGCGTTTTTCCCCTTCTCGGACCTGCTCAGCCCGCCGAGGGGCACGTCGTCCGGGTCGTACGTCGCGACGGCGCTGTCGGCGCTCCTCTCGCAGCAGGCCGACTCGTCCTCGCCCTCCACCTCCTCAAGTCCCTCCTCCTCGGCACTCGGCGCACCCGCGCCAGGCCCATCCCAGCCTCGCCCGACACCGATCACGTCCGCCGACCTGCCCTACCTCCGCCTCGACTCGAAACTCGTCCGCTCCGAGGACTACATCGAGTACTCGCTCGTGCGCCTCTCGACGCCCTACTCGCCCTCTCCCTCCTCCTCCTCCTCCTCCTCCTCCCTCAGCACCACCGCGCCCGCCGCCGCCGACCCAGCACCCCGCCCCGAGCGCGGCACCGTCGTCGCCCGCGCCGCCAAGTGCTACGGCTTCCGCAACCTGCAGAACGTCGTGCGCAAGCTGTCGCGCGACGCGGGCGTGTCGCTCGCGCGCGGCGCAGCGGGGCGCGCGCCTCCTCCTGCCGCGCGGCGGCGCGGTGCAGCGGCGGCGGGAGGAGGAGGAGGAGGGGCCGCGGGCGCAGAGCCCGACGTCGAGTTCATCGAGGTCATGGCGTGCCCCGGCGGGTGCGTCAACGGCGGCGGGCAGGTCCCGCCCCCGCGCAACAGCGCGCGCGCGCGGCGCGCCGGCGAGAGCGTCCTGGTCGGGCGCGCGCGGGCGCTCGACGACGAGGGCATGCCCGATGTGCAGGCCGACGTCGTCGAGGCCGAGCTCAAGCTCGTTGCGGACCCTGCTGCAGCGAGCAGCGCGGGTGCGGGGCTCGGAGAGGCGCAGGACCGCGTGCTGAGCGGGAAGGAGTGGGTCGCCGAGGTCGAGCGGCGGTACTGGAGCGGCGCGAGCGGCGGGGAGGAGGAGGAGGAGGACGGCGGCGCGCTCGCGCACCTGCACCCGAGCATCAGGCCGTACGTCGCCCTGCTCCCCTCGGCGTCCGAGGCCGATGCGCTGCGGCGTGTCGTCGACGAGCTGCTCGGCGGCGGCGGCGAGGCCGGCGGGGAGGGTCCGAGCGGGTCCGAGTCCGAGTCGGCGGCGCAGAGGGACGAGCGGCGGCGCGAGCTGCTCCGCACGAGCTACCGCGCCGTGCAGAGCGAGGAGGTCAACGGCCTGGCGGTCGTGTGGTGAGCGAGGAGCGGCGAGCGCGAGCACGGGCGGGACAGTGCACGTAGAGCATCGTCCTCATTGGCGCACTTGCATCTCTCGTCGACCTCGACTCGTCTTCTGCTACGCGAGCGAGAGAAGCAGTGAGAGAGATTCTGTACGTGGCACTGCATTACTCGGTCGTCGACGCTAGCTCGTCCTCCTCGTCCTCTCCTCCTCCCTCCCCACCTTCTCAACCTCGTCCTCCTCACCTGCTCGCGCCGCTCCTGCTCAACGTCGCCCTCCTCGACCTCGCCCGCCGCTCCTCCTCTCCGGCCCAACACCGTCGCTCCACGCACCGCACTCACGCCGCCGCCGCGCCCTGCTGCCCGTGCGCGTGCGCGTGCGACGCCGCGTACGAGCCCGGGTGGAACCGGCGCTCGACGTCGCGCACGGCCTGGCGCGCCGCGTCCGTCACGCTGCGCTGCCTGCCGTGCGCCGTCGGGCGCTGCGGCTGCTGCTGCTGGCTCGGGCGGCGCGCGACCTCAGGCTGCTGCAGAGCGGCGGGCGCGGCGGGCGCGGGCGCGGGAGCGGGAGGAGGCTGCAGCGCCTGGGCCGTGCGCCGCGCGACGAGGCACTGCAGGGCGGCGAGCCACTTGATCTCGTCCTCCTCGCTCGGGGCGCACACGAGGAACGTGCGCGAGGGCGTGATGATCTTGAACGTGTTGTCGGGCGTCGGCCCGCTGCTGGACGACGACGAGGAGGCGGGAGGGGCGGCGTCGTGAGGAGAGGTCGAGGAGGAGGAGGGCGGCGAGAGCGGGGACGAGGGCGCGCCGGAGAGCGAGGGCGACGAGGGGAAGTGGGCGTGCGAGGGCGCCTCGATGGCGTCGACGATCGACGACAGCGGGATCTGCCGCGAGTGCTTCGTGTCCTGCGCGCGGCAATGCACCAACCTCATCAGTCTCTGTCCGCTCGAAAAAGGAGAGAGAGAAGGAGAGAGAGCGCGCCGACGCACCATGTGGGACCGCGAGTACATGAGCATGCCGCTCTGAAGGACGAACCACCGCTTGCGCCAGTTCCTGCGCTTGCCCTGCTTCATCAAGTAGCCCGCGAGGATCACCTTGTTCGGGTCGTCGGGCTGCGGCGCCGGCGCCAGCTGGACCTGCTGCGCGACGTGCTGCTGCTGCTGCTGCTGCAGAGCCGCTGCCGACGACGCCGCCGCCGGCGCGCCGAGCCCGCCCTGCGCCTGCTGCTGCTGCTGAGCGGGCACGACCCGCTGCGCCTCGACATACAGCGGCTCGTCCTCCTCGCTCGAGCTGACGGCGCTCAGTCCCCCTCCCGCGCCGACGCTCGGCGACACGCTGAGGCGCGTCGCGCTGCTCCCGCTGCGGTCCCTCGCGCGCCCGGGCGCCGCGCCGGGCGCGGACGAGTGCGACAGGGCGTGCGCGAAGGGGAGCTCGGGGACCGAGGCGAGCGTGTCGGAGCGGGCGGAGGGGCGGCGCGCGGTTGGCGGGCGCGGGGCGGCGGCCGTGCTCGTGCTCGTGGTGCTCGTCGAGGTCGAGGTCGAGGACGAGGTGGTGGAGGGCATCGGGATCGGCGGCGACAGCGGCGACCCGAGCGCGGGCGCGCCCGACCCGAGTGCGACGGGCGCGAGCGACAGGCTCGGCGCGCCCGTAGTCGACGACGACGGCGCGGGCCCGCCAAGGTCAAGCTGCGACAGCCGTGCGTCGAGCCCGCTCGACCACTCCTCGGCGCCCTGCGGCACCGCCGCTGCCGCCGCCGCGGGGGGGGAGGGGAACGCCCCCCCGGGCGCGGGCGCAGCCGAGTTGGGCGGTGCGCGCACGCCCGTGCCCAGCGCAGCGCTGTACGACGAGCTCGCGGCGGTCGAGGCGTAGCTCGAGCCGGGTGCGGGGCCCGCGGCGTGCGCGGGCGTCGCGCCGAGCGAGGGGGCCCTCGAGCCCGGGATGCTGACTGGCACCGCGCGCGAGGCCGCCGAGGGCCCGGGCGCGTACTCGGCGTCGTACGCCTGCTGCTGCTGTTGTTGGAGCGCGCGCGGCGTCGTCGCGCCGCCGTCGTCGGCGTCAAAGCCGAAGCCGCGCGCCGGGCGCTCGCCCTCGCTCCCCTCGTCCTCGCCCTCGCCCTCGCCCTCGCCCTCGCCCTCATCGTCCACCTCGCGCCCGCTTGGCCCTCCGACAAGCCCGCCCCTCGCCGACGCTGCTCCGCCGAGCCCGAGTCCCGCACCAGGCCGCGCCCCGCCCGAGAAGCTCATCTGCCGCGGCGTCTCAGCCGGGCTCGCGCCGCCCGTCGGCGTCTCTACGCTGTGGACGGTCGCCCGCGAGGCGTACTCGAGGCGCGCGCCGTCGAGGACGCGGCACCACGCGTTTGCGTCGGCGGCCGAGTCGGCGTGGACGTAGTAGGTGCGGCGCGGGGTGACGATGCCGAACGCGTGCTGGTGCTTCTTGAGCGAGATGGGCGCGACGGCGTGGATGTCGGCGAGCGGGATCAGGCGCAGGAGGCGGTACTCCTGCGGGCGGGCGGGCGGGCGGCGCGGCTCGGCTCGGCGTCAGTGCGGCTCTCGAAGCGAGGAGCAGGAGGGGGAGGAGCGAGCGACGCACCTTGTCGCTCTTGTACATGGCCAGCTGCCCACCGCGCAGCACAAACCACCGCTTCTTCCACGCCTTGCGCCGCTCGCCCTTCTTCATGAGGTACCCGCTCCGCAGCGCGACATTGTCGCCGAGCCCGCCGCCGCCGCCGCCGCCACTCGTGCGCCCCGCGCCCGCGCCGGCGCCGACGGGGGCTGTGCGCACCGGCGCGAGCTCGAACGGCCGCGCTCGGGGCCCGGGCCCGGCGCCAGTGCTCGGCTCGTAGAGGGCGGGCGAGCGCTGCCCCTGCCCCTGCCCCTGCGCCTGCCCCTGCGCCTGGCCGCCGAGCGAGCTCGCGTCCGACTCTTCGGCGTCGCTCGCGCCGAGGGCGTCGTCCGTCTCCGAGATGCTCTGGAGCGCGAGCGGGTGCGGGTGCGCGCTCGACGAGGCGGGCGTGGAGGTGGTGGTGGTGGTGGTGGTGATCGAGGGCGGCGAGGTGCGCAGGGGAGCGCCGCCGGACGCGGCGAAGGCGGCGTGCGCGGCGGACGAGGACGCGGTCGGGTCGGCGGGGTCGGGCTCGTCGTCGGCCGGGGACGAGATCATCGAGGTCTGCGGTGCGGCGTCGTCGAGCGTCAGCCGGGCGAAGAGAGAGGGACTGGGCCAGAGGGAGGGAGAGAGAGGGAGAGGGAGGACGCACCCTGCGGCTCGCGAGGCTTCCCCTGCGCTCGAGGAACCCGAACGAGGCCGAGGTGGCGCTGCTCTCGAGCGAGGTCGAGAGGGCGGCGAGCGAGGGGCTCGGGTGCGGCGCCGCCATGTGCATGGCGGTGGGCGGGAGCGAGGGCGAGCCCAGCTTGCGCTCGATCTCTTGCGGGGTCGGAGGGGCGGTGGGTGAGGTCATGGACGGGCGACCTGGCGGCGGGCCTGCGCGCGGTGAGTGGTGCGGGTGCGTCAGTCGATGGTGCTCGTGGTGGTGGTGGTGGTCGCTGGGCTGCCCCCAGGAGGTGCGAGAGAGAGGGGCGGCGAGATGGCAGCAGCCCCCGGGGTCCCCGCACTCGGCGGAGAGGAAACGAGGGCGCGAGGGGAACGAGGGCGACGAGGGTGGGTGGTCGCTGCTGGAAAGGGGACAGAGGAGGAAGAGAGGGAGAGGGACTGACCCAGTGGCGAGGCCATGGCGGGAGCGGGGCGCGAGCTGGAGGGCAAGAGAGCCGAGCGGAGGGAGGTGGACCGAGGTGGGCGAGGGGGGAATGAGGGAGAGAGGGCGGTGGTGGCCGGTGGAGGGGTGGGGCGGGTGCTGCAGTCGGTGGTGGTGGCAGTGGTGCAGCTGCCCTGAGTGCCAGTCGCGAGGCGGGACGGCTCGAGGTTGGACGAGAGCCAGACGGCGACGCGGCGACGCGGCGACGACGGCCCTCTCCTCCCTCCCTCGACGACCACCACCGCAGCAGCACCGACACCTACAGCCATGCCCGCCTACTCTGCCTCCCAGTTTGACAAGGCCGTCGAGCTCATGTCCGTCTCCGCTCTCTCCTCTCCACCCTCTCGACCCCCCCTCCCTCAGCCCGCTCCCCCAACTGACCTCGTCATCGCTCAACCCGCTCCCTCGCCTCGCCCGTACACAGCGGCGCCCTCCCCAAGGACGGCCCCGTCCAGCCCACCCAGGCCGACCAGCTCAAGGTCCGCCTCCCCTCTCTCCCACCACACGCTCCCCCCTCATCGCTGACCCGCGCACCCACCCCCTCGCCCGCAGTTCTACGGCCTCTTCAAGCAGGCCAAGGAGGGCGACAACACCAAGCCCAAGCCGGGCATGATGGACTTTGCCGGCAAGGCCAAGTGGGGCGCGTGGAACGAGGTCAAGGGGCTCGACGCCGACGCCGCCAAGAGCCAGTACGTCGAGTACTTCGTCTCGGTCCTCGACAGGGCTGGCAACCCCGAGGCGCAGAAGATCAAGGACCAGGTGCGCCTCTTCTTGCTCGGTCCCTCGATGCGCCTCGCCTTGCTCGCCGTCGACTCGCTCCTGCGACGAGTGCTCGGCGGGCTTGAAGAATCGCCTCGATGACTGACCCCTCGACGCCCGCACTACAGGTCCTCGCCGCCTAAGCGCACCCTCGTTCCCCTCGCCCGCACTTCGCCCCGTCGTAGCCTCCCCTCCCCGCCCTCCCTCGTTCCCTCCCTCGTTCCCTCTTTCGTACGATCGCAATCCCACCCCTCGAGTCCGTGCACCTTCGTCGACGTCTCTCGCTCGAACGCGAGGCCCGAGAACGAGCGTCGGTGGCGGCTTGGCCGGCTCGTCGTCCCCGGCAGCGCTCGGCTTCCTCGGCAAGCTCCTCTCGTCGTCCAGCTTTCTCGAGCTTCTTCGGAGCGAGCAAGACGTCCTCTCAAGGTCCTTGCCGCCGGACAGCCTCAAAGCGCGCAGCTCGGCGCGCCCAGCCCAACTCGCAGTGCGTCCCTCCCTCCCTCTCTCGCACGGTCCCTCCCTGCGCACATCCTGACCCTCCCTCGCTTCCTCCCCACCTGCAGCATCTCACCATCCGCTCCTAGTCCACGCTCGCCTACAGTACGTGCCCGACCGCCCGTCCGATCGTCCACGCACGCGCGCGCACCTGCCTCGCGCGGCGTGCACGCGCCCGTCCCGCGCTCCCTCTTCCGTCGGCGCACCCACACGCGCGCGCCTGCCTCTCTCTCGTGCGGCGGCGCTCGATCGCGCTGAGCGAGCGTCAGTCGGTTGGTGCGTGCGCTGAGAGAGGGAGGCGGGCGAGGGCGAGGGCGAGGGGGCGAGGGAGGCGCGAACAGCGCTGCGTGGATCCCGCTCGTGCGGGTGCGCGATCGGGGCGACTTGCTGCTGCTGCAGCTCCAGCTTGCGCTTCTCCTCCTCTCTCTTTTCTGCTCCTGCTCGTTGCCCGCTTCTCGCCGCTCGGACTCGCCGTCCAGCCCGACCCGGACCCGACCCGACTCGACTCGACGCACCGACCCTCCCCTGCCCTCTCTCCTCGCCCGCCCTCGCACCACCCAGCACCGCCCAGCATGTCCTCCGCCCCGGCCGACGACCCCTGCGGCGCCATCTCGACCGGCCGGCTCGGCCTGCGCATCGGGTCCATCTTTGCCATCCTCGTGCGTCGTCCCTCGCCCTCCTCCTCCTCCTTTCCCTCTCTCTCTCTCTCTCTCTTGCTGACCCTCCCCTCGCCCGCACGCACGCAGCTTACCTCGCTCGCCGGCACCCTGTTCCCGATCCTCGCCAAGCGCGTCAAGACGCTCGAGCGCACCGTGCCCGGGTCCGTGTTTGACTTCTCCAAGTGCGTCCTCCCTCTCCCTCCCTCCCTCTCCCTGCTCGCGCTCACGCCCCGCCGAACGTGCAGGTTCTTCGGCAGCGGCGTCATCCTCGCAACGGGCTTCATCCACCTCCTCCAGCCCGCGACCGAGGCGCTCGGCGCGTCGTACACGCTCTCGCAGGGCGGGTGCATCTCGGACGCCTGGGCCGAGTACCCGTACGCGTTTGCGTTCTGCTTGGTCAGCCTGTACGCGACGTTCGTCAGCCAGGTCGTGTTTCTCCGGATCGGGACCGAGAGGGTTGGGAGGACGATGGGGAGGAGGGGCGCGGCGGGGGCTGGGGAGGGAGCGGAGGTCGTGCGCGTGCAGCTCGAGCGCGTGACCGACGCGCAGACGGCGCTGCTCCCCGAGCTCATGGCGAGCGCGTCGCCGCCGGGCTTGGACCCGGAGAAGGCTCAGGCGCACGGACCCTCCTCTGCCTCGACACCGCCGCAGGACTCGCCGACGCCGCCGACGCCGGCCGTCGACCCGCTCGAGGCCAACCCGGTCGTCGCACAGCTCATGAGCGCCATCACGCTCGAGTTTGGCGTCGTGCTGCACTCGGTGCGTCGCGCTCGCTCTCCCTCTCTCCCCTCTCCCTCTCTCCCGAGGATTGCGGAAGGGTCGAGCTGATCTCTCTCGAGCGGGCGCGCGCAGTTTATCATAGGCTTGACGCTATCTGGAACGAGCGACGAGGGCCTCGGCACGCTCGTCATCGTCATCGTCTTCCACCGTGCGTCCCTCCCTCCTCCTCCCCTCCCCCCTCTCCCTCCTGGCTCACACGCCCCCCGCCCCGCGCCCGCAGAAATGTTCGAAGGCCTCGGCCTCGGCACGCGCCTCGCCGTGCTCGACGTGAGCGCCACGTACGCCTGGCTGCCCTGGGTCGGCGCGCTCGTCTTCTCGTTCTGCACGCCGCTCGGGACGGCGATCGGGCTCGGGGTGCGCGAGGGGGTCGTGCGTCCTCTCTCGCTGTTTTTTTCCCTGCGTGACGAGGGGGTGAGGAAGCGCGAGGAGCTGACGACGAGGAGAGCGCGCGCAGAGCATGTCGAGCGGGACGGGCTCGGTCGCGTCGGGCATCCTCGACTCGATCTCGAGCGGGATCCTCTTGTACACGGCGACCGTCGAGCTCATTGTGCGTCCGCCTCCTCTTCTCTTCTCTCGGCGGGCTCGCACTCGCAGGAGGGCGCCGAGCGGGTCGACCTTCCCAAGTCGAGCCGGGCGCTGACTCCTCCCTCTCTCTCGCGCTGCAGGCTCACGAGATCGTCCTCAACCCGTGCGTCCCTCCCTCTTCTTCTCTCTCTGCTCCCCGCTGACGTGCCCCTCCCCTCTCCTCCTCCTCCCCCTCCCCTCCTCCTGGCCTCCTCCCCGCCCCTCACCCGCACCCGCTCTCGCCCGCCCGCCCGCCCGCCCGCAGCTACTACCACACGTGCTCCTGGGCCCGCCTGTGGTTCTGCCTCGGGTCGTTCGCGCTCGGCGCCGGCATCATGGCCCTGCTGGGCAAGTGGACGTGAGCTTGAGCGGGCCGCGCGGGTCGGAGATCAGGGAGGGGAGGGGGGACCGTGCGCGGCTGACGGTGGGGAGGGAGGGAGGGAGGTAGATGCGGTAGACGTGCAGTGACTATCTCGAGCTGTCGAGTCGCTGAGCAGCGAGAGGAGCCGAGAGCGAGGAAGGGCGAGTCGAGGCGGCGACAGAGAGAGAGACAAGCGGTCCGAGCGAGCGCTTGCGCACGCTCTCCAGCCGCTCTCGTCTTCCTCCACGCGTACGGCGTCTCAACAAGTTCGATGCAGGGGCACGCAGATACAGCTACGGCTCGGCCCTGCGTCCCAGAACCCGCTCCTCGATCCGCCCTCGCGCGCTCGCGCACCTCGTGCGACTCGAGCCGGTCGGGCCGCCGACGACGAAGACGCCGCCTCGAGACGCTGCGGCGCGGCGATGCTGCATACCCCTGCGCATGGGCTGGGTACTGTGCTGGGGAGGGTGGGGCAGGCCGGCGAGTCGAGGATGGGCGGCCGGTGGGAGGGAGGGAGGGCGACGACTGGGACGACGAGGGAGGGGAGGGCGAGCGCTCAGCGGCGGCGAGGGACGAGGTCGAGCTCACGGTAGCGCCGAGGGTCAAGGCGAGCCGGCGCGATGGGTGGGCTGTCGGGAGCTGGTCGGGCAGGCGGCGAGGCCCTGCGCCGGGTCGGGGATGAGGAGGGCGTCCTAGCCCGACTGGGCGAGGCGCGCCTTGTCGCGCTTGAGCAGCCTGCGCGCACCCAGACTCATCAATCCCCTGCATCGAGTGTCGGCGAAGCGACCCTCCGCGACGAGGAGCTGCGACAATGAGCGGATTCGGGACGCGCCTGCGCTCCTTGTCGAGCTCGGCCTCGAGATCATCCGCGTCGCCCTCTGCGGCGTCGAGCTTGGCCTGCATCGAAGCCTGCGCGCGGTAGCAGAGCGTCAGCTGTCGAGCCTGCGCACGCGAGAGAGAGAGGGAGGGAGGGAGGGAGGGAGGACGAGCGACGCACGAGGTGGTCCTGCAGGTCGTCCTCGTCGAGCACCTTGACGAGGTCGGCCTTGCCATCCTTGCCCTTGCCCTTGAGCGCCTGCGGCAGGCTGCTCGGGAGCGGCGGGACGACGACGGCTGCGAGAGCAGCGTCGACCCTGCGCACGAGAGGAGGCGAAGGGTGCGTCGGCGTGAGCGAGAGGCGGGCCGAGAGACGAGGACGAGAGAGAGGACGGGACGCACTCGTCGGTAAAGTCGTTGAGCATCTTGCGCGCCGCCTGCCTCGACTTGTCCGTCGCCGAGCCGGGCCAGGTCTTCCTGAGCGTGTCCCTGCGCGCGCGAGCAAGCCACAGCGCGGCGTCAACGCTGCGCCTCGACAGCATCGAGGGAGAGAGGAGAACGCACTCGATGACGTCCTGGACGCGCTGGCGCAGTACGGCAGAGGTCGAGGCCGAGATGTGCTGCCAGCGCTTGTCGACCGTGTCGCGCGAGACGCGCTCCTCGTGCGTGACGGGCGCTCCTGCAGGGTCGCGCACCGGGACGTCAGCTGCGCCTGAGAGCAAGGGAGCAGGGAAGAGGGACGCACCGGTGCTGCTGCCCTCGTCGTGCTCGACCGCCTTGACCCGCTTGGTCGGCGCCTTCTTGTCGCCCTCGGGCACGCGCTCGACGCCCTTGCCCTTCTGCTTCTTCTTGACCGGGATCTCGAGCTCGTCCTCGTCCTTGCCCTCGTCGTCGTCGCTCACGCGAGCCCTCCTGGCCGGCTTGTCGGGCGAGCGCGAGTCGTCACGCGCGGTGCTGAGGCGGCGCTTTTTGGGCTCGGTCGAGGTCGAGGCGGAAGCGGGGCGGGTGCGGGGGACGATGGGGTCGAGGCGGACGACGGGTTTGCTGGCGCGCTTAGGGGCGGCGGGACCTTTGAAGGTGAGGGTCTGCGGAGGCGGAGTTGTGGGAGAGGGAGAGGGGAGAGGGGACGAACCGGAGCGGGAGCCATGAGGGGCGAGGTTGGGGGCGAGCGTGACTGTGCTCTAGCAGCGCACAGCAAGGTGCGAGGTGGCGTCGACGAGGAGGAGAGGAGGAGAGAGCTGGCTCGTCGCCGTCTCGCTCCTCATCCTCCGCCCAGCCTCGCTTGAGAGCTGCTCGAGCCGTGCACAGCCGCCTGCACCCGCACCATGGCACCCTCGGCGTCCTTCTCGTTCGGCGCACCCACCGCGGGCCCCTCGTCCGCCTCGACCTCGACCACCGCCCCGCTCCACCAGGCCACGCCCGACAAGGTGCACCAGCCGCCCCTCAAGGAGTCGCGCAAGTTCATCACCGACACCTACACCATCTGGGCAGCCCTCCAGGTGCGCTCCCCCCTCGCACTCGACCCACCTCCCGCCGTTCCTCATCAGCTCACTCGCTCTCGACCTCCCGCAGCGCATCGTGCAGCAGAACAACGCCGACCAGGACGACCTCTACGGCCCAGGAGGCGCAGCCCTCCCCTCGCCAGAACAGGTCCAGTACTATGGCCGCGTCTCGCGCCTCTACCGCGAGGCCATCGTCCACCAGCTCCCCCTCATCCAGGTGCGCCCGCTCTCCCTCCTCCTTCTCGCCTCGCTCTCGAGCTGACACAGACCTGCACGCCCGCAGAGCGACACCAAGTACACGCCGGCGGGCAAGGCCAAGGCGCTCGCCCACTTTGCCGCCATGCACGGCGTCCTCGCCCTCGCCGAGATCCTCTTCTTCCCCTCGGACGGCGCCGGCGACGGCCTCGTCGCCGACGAGCTCCTCGACTGGGTCAACACGATCGACCCGGCCCCGTCCAACGACGAGGGCGCCGACCTCCTCGCCCTCGCGTCCCCCTGGGACTCGGACGCCTTCTTCCCCTACCTGTCGCGCTGCGTCCTGCGCGGCCACCTCGCGGCGGCGGCCGCCCTCCTCTCGCTCGTCGAGGCACAGCACCCGGACGACACCCTCCAGCGCCTCGCCAAGCACCTCTCGGCCCTCGTCGCCGCGTACCCGCGCTCGACCGCGTTCCGCACAGAGTCGGCCTTCCTCGCCGCCCTGCACCAGTGGCGCACCCAGACGCTCGCCCCGCTCAAGCGCGAGATCGACCCGCTCCTCGCGTCGGACGCCGCCGCCGACTGGGCCCCGTCCCTCGAGCCCCTCGTCGCCCTCGTCTCGGCGTCCGACCCTCCCTCGGCCCAGTCGGCCATCGCCGCCCTCGGCGCCGAAGACTGGCGCGAATCCCTCGCGGCGCACGCGCTCTGGGCCGCGCCGACGACCCTCCGCCGCACCGAGCTCCCGCCGCTCGTCGACGCCCTGACGCGCGCCCAGCCCGTCGACGCGAGCCTCGCCGCCGAGCGCGCCCACGCCGCCCTCCTCCGCGCCGACGTCCCCGCCGTCCTCAAGGCCCTCACGGGCTCGTACGCCTGGGCCGCGGCCCACCTCGGCGACCTCCTCGCGCACCTGCACCTCGCCGCGTTCGACCCGCCCGCGCTCCGAGGCGAGGACGACGACGCCGCGCTCGGGCTCGGGCTCCGCGAGGCGTTCCTCCTCGACTGGGGCGACCGGTGCACGGCCGACGCCGGCCTGTGGCGCGTCAGCTGCGAGTACTGGGCGGCGTGCGGCAAGCCGGGGAGGGACAAGGTGCGCGCGCTCGCGGTCGGGCTGCCGCTCGAGGCTGAGGGCGAGGGCGAGGCGCCGCAGCAGGGCGCACGAGGCGATGGCATGGACGTCGAGGGTGCGGGCGAGGGCGAGGGCGAGGGCGAGGGCGACAAGGACAAGGAGAAGGAGAACGCGGCGCCCAAGAAGCGCCAGGTCGACGAGCTCCTCGCCGTGCTCGCCGCGCTCGACCTCACCGACGAGTTCACGGCGACGTGCGAGGCGTACGCCGCGCGGCTCGTCGAGCGCAAGCGGTTCGGCGAGGCGGTCGCGTATGCGGTCAGGGCGGCGGACGGGAGGAGGATCGCAGAGATTGCGGACCGGATCCTCGACGAGTACATCGAGAACGGTGCGTCCCTCTCCTCCTTCCTCTCTGTCTCTCTTGGGCAGCGAGCTGACGCTGTGAGCGCCTGCAGGTCAGGACGCCTTCATCGCGCACGTCGACTCGATCCCGACCTCGCTCCTGCGCCCTCCCTCTTCCGCCCCTCCCTCGCCCTCTTCGCCCTCCGACCTCCCCGCCCTCTCGCCCTCGGCCGCACTCGCACCCTACACGGCCCGCCTCACGTTCCTCGCGCGGTACCGCGACTTCTTCGCCCTGTACGCGAGCGGCGCTCACCTCGAGGCGGCCCAGCTCCTCGTCCTCCTCCTCACGAGCGGCGTCGCGCCCAAACGCTTCTGGGCCGTCATGCTCCTCGACTCGGTGCCTCTCCTCGAAGGTGCGTCCTCTCCCTCTCGCTCTCGTGCCTCGCCCGAGTCGAGTCGGCGCCCAGAGCAGAGCTCAGCTGACCCCGCACGGACCCCGTCCGCAGCGAACCCTCCCCTCCTCGACTCGGACGCCATCTACGAGCTCCTGCGCGTCACCGAGGACCTCCTCGGCCCGCCCGACGTCTTTGGCGCGCTCGACCTCCTCGCGCGACTCGGCGGCGGCGGCGGGACCGACGGCGCGCTCAAGCAGATGCAGGTCGTCCGGGCGGCGCTCGCGAGGGGGCTCGCCGCGTGTGCGTGCCTCGAGTGAGCACGGACGCGGTCGAGACGGTCGAGTGCAATGCAGCTCGGTGCGCCTAACGCTTTCTTCGTCGTCGCCCCTCGAGCCCCCGCAGGAGAGCAGGCTGTGGACCGAGAAGGTCGGCCGGCGGCTCCGGCCTCATGGTGCGGGTCCGGCTGCCTCGAGCGCCAAATACAGCTGCACTCGGCCGGTCGTGTGCGCTCGAAAGGGGCGACGAGGCGGGACCCTGCGCGAGCGGGACCGGTCATGACCTGCGCGGTCGTCGTCGTCGATCCTCTTCCTCTTCGCGCGCGTCGAGCGGGCGCCAAAATTGTCGCGGCAGCTCTCTAGCTCGCTTCTTGGTTCCTTCTCCCTCACTTTGTCGTCGCGCTAGTCGTCCGCCCGCCCAGAGCTGCAGCGCCGCCGCCTCGCCCTCGAGCCTCGAGTCGACCCACCCCGCACCGGCCCTTCCCTCCTCCACCCTCTCCTCCTCCTCGACTCGCCTCGCACCATGTCCGACGTCGAAGATGCCTGCGGCCCCGAGTCGGTCGGCAAGGTGCCGCTGCGCATCGCAGCCATCTTCGTCATCCTCGTGCGTCTCGATCTCTCTCACCGTCTCGCTCGTCCGACTGCACGGTCTGACTTTCTCGCCGCACTCGCCGCGCAGGTCACGAGCCTCGTCGGGACCATGTTCCCCATCATGTCGAAGCGCGTCGGCGTCCTGAGGCGCATTGTTCCCGGCGGCGTCTTTGACTTTGCCAAGTGCGCCCGGCTCTCTCTCTCCTCCCTCCCTCTTCACCTCGCTCTCGCTCCTTGCTGACGCCCTCGCTCGTCCTGCAGGTTCTTCGGCTCGGGCGTCATCCTCGCGACGGGCCTCATCCACCTCCTCGAGCCGTCGACCGACGCTCTCGGCGAGGGCAACACGCGCTCGGCCGGCGGCTGCATCTCGGACGCCTGGGGCGAGTACCCGTACCCGTTCGCCCTGTGCCTCTTCAGCCTCTTCTGCACGTTCGTCGTCCAGATCGTCTGCTTCCGCCTCGGCACCCAGCGCCTCCAGAAGCTCACCGGCGGCGCCACGCCGCACATCCACGTCGCCGGGCACGGCGGGCACGTCGACGCGCCGCCGCAGCAGGACGTCGAGTCGAGCCCGAGCCCGACGGGGTCCGACATGGAGAAGCACGACTTGAGCCGCTCGCCGAGCCCGCTCGCGAGCGGCAGCTACCGGGACGCCATGGAGGAGAACCCGGTCGTGGCGCAGCTGCTCGGCGTCCTTACCCTCGAATTTGGCGTCGTGCTACACAGCGTGATCATTGGCCTCACGCTCTCGACAACGGGCGACGACGAGGTCACGACCCTGTTCATCGTCATCGTCTTCCACCGTGCGTCCGCCTGCTTCTTCTCGCCCTTCTCGTGCCGTTGCTGACTCGCTCGAGCTCCATGCCCGCCCGCAGAGATGTTCGAGGGCCTCGGTCTCGGCACTCGTCTCGCCTTCCTCAAGCTCGACCACCTCGGCAAGAAGTACGCGCTCCTGCCGTGGTTCGGCGCGCTCCTGTACTCGAGCTGCACACCCATCGGCATGGCCATCGGCCTCGGCCTGCGTGAGGGCATCGTGCGTCCTTCTTGCTCTTGCAGTCTCTCCACAGGTGCGTCGAGCTGACTTTGCCCTCCCCGTTCGCAGAGTATGTCGAGCGGCACCGCCTCGGTCGTCTCGGGCGTCCTCGACGCGACCTCGAGCGGCATCCTCCTCTACACAGCCACCGTCGAGCTCATCGTGCGTCCCTCTAGAGTATGTCTCGCCTTCGTGAGCGTGCACTGACGCTCGTCCCCCTCTCGCTCGCAGGCGCACGAGTTCATCTTCAACAAGTTCTACCACACGTGCTCGTGGGCCCGTCTCTGGTTCAGCATCGGATGCTTTGCGCTCGGCGCCGGCATCATGGCGCTCCTCGGCAAGTGGGCTTGAGCGGGACCGTGCGGCGAGGAGGGAGGAGGCCGTGGCGATTTCATAGACTAGACTCGGAGCTGGGGCTGGGCGTGCATTCCAGGGCATCAGTGCAGCTGCTCGCTCTCGCTGTCTTGAGAGACTTGATCGAGCGCGACAGCGAAAGAGAGAGGTTCTCTCGCGCGCACGGACCCCTCGCTCGCGGCCTTCCCAAGTTGGGCGGCCGACCCTCTCTCGCTCCACCCTGGCTCGTTCTGCTCTCCTCCATTAAGGCAAGCGTGATCGATACTTCGAGGACGTTCACTCGAGACTGCGATGCCCTCTCCACGCCGCATACTCGAGCGCAGCTGTACGACCCTGCGCCCGGATCGAGCTGGTCGCTGAGCGCACAGCGCTCTGCTTCGTGGCTCAGTACAGGTCTCGACTGACGTTCGGAAACGTCTGCTCGAGGTTGGTTGCTCTCGAGAGTCTGTCGATGAGCTTTGCTAGAGAGCTTGCGCCCGGCTGAGAGCAGGGCTCGAGGAAGATGCGCACAGAGGTCCGTTTGCGCTCGGCTCGGCTGAGCTTCGAGTGCCACCCGACCTACGTCTCTAAGCGTACAACTGAGTGAGAAGCTGTCTCAATGAACGCACGAGGAAAGCTCACCTTCAACCGCGCTCGAGAGCACGAGGAGTGGAAGCGGGCCGCCTCCTTAAATCCGGGCATCCTGCTCTCTCTCTCGCTGTCGAGAGTTCGAGGAATCTGTACTGACGCTGAGCTGCGAGAGACTGGCTCGAGCGACGGGCAGAGTGTCGTCGAGCGTGCACGGACCCTCGGCCGACGGCCTTCTCAAGTCGAGTCGGGTGGGTGTCTGCGCTTCTAGGGCGCTTCACCAGACAGCTGAACATCACACCACGCTCTCGTTCATTTGTCTCGCACATCTCGACGCACACTGCGCAGGAGCGGGGAGGTAGAGTGCAAGGATCGAAAAAGAAGGACGAGGACGAGAAGGTCGACTTTGCCAGCCACAGTTCTGCGCTGCGCGCCTGGTCCTACGCCCATAAGGCAAGATAGCCTCGATACGATAGCGAACAATGTAAGAAGGGCAAAAAGAGAGCGCAGGGCGGACGTGAAACGGCGCAAACAGTCGAGGGACGAGCCCTGCTCCCGACGCCAAACAACGCCGGACTTACGGTGTTTCGTAGCAAAAAGGTGATGATGTCTGTGGGATTCGAACCCACGCCCTTTCGGACTAGCGGACACGCGCTCCTCAGTTGAGGGGAGGCCTGAAGCTAGCGCCTTAGACCACTCGGCCAAAACACCCTGAAGCTCTTGCCAACTAGGACACTAACTTGCTTTTTTTGAAGTGGGGCAGTTGCGTACGCTACATACATCCCTCGCTCGTAGCCGCCGCGAGGTGAGACGGCGGCGGCGGCGGCGGCTCGTCGACTTGTCGGACGAGTCGCTTTCCGAAGCTCTCTCTCTCTCTCGCCCGCCCTCTCCTGCTGGCTAGGACGCTTCGACGGCGCACCACTTCCGACCCTACACGACCGAGAACCGCCTCCACCAGCCGACCGACCGAGCAGCCGCTCGCCAACCCCTCCTCCCCGCTCGACTCGTGCCGACCGACCATCCAACCGTGGCCACGCCATGGAGGAGCCAGGTGAGGTGCAGGAGCGCGAGATAGAGGTGCTTCAAGGTGCGTCGCGCCGTCCCTGCAGCCCCTCGACCGCCCAGAACCGCGGCGCTGAACCTCATCTCTCAACCGCCGCGCAGCCATCTACGGCGACGAGTTCCAGAAGGCAGAGAGCCGCACGGCCTGGAAGGTGCGCTGTATCCTCTAGCACGGTCGAGCGTGCCGAACAGAGCTGACCCCCGCCCACCCGCAGACCGTCAACGCCGCCCACGAGTTCCGGGTGTGCGTGCGGCCGGTCGAGGAGGACCTCAAGGACAAGGTCCAGGTCTGGCTCCGCTTCAAGTGCGTCCATCTCTCTCTCAGATGACCTCAAGCGAGCGTGCGCTGACTCGGGCACCGGCGACAGGCTCCCTCAGCGCTACCCCAAGCTCCCGCCGACCATGACCCTCGAGGAGCCCAAAGGTCTCGCCCCTCAACACCTCTCGCACCTTGTGCGTCCCTCCCCTGCTCGCATCTACCTTCACGAGCGCCGAACCTGACGCCAAGCCGACAGCTCTCGACCCTGCAGCGCGCCGCCTCGTCTCGACTCGGCGACGAGATGTGCTACGACCTGTGCTCGCAGGCCGCCGCCTACATCACCGAGCGGCACATCGACTCGGTCCGCGGCGTCCAGCCGAGCCTCGAGGACCAGCGTCGGAAACGAGGAGAGGAGCAGGCCAAGGTGCGTCCCGCCGCTCAGCCTCTTCTCGAGCGAGCGACAAACAGCCACTGACTCCTCTGCACGCAACAGGCCACGCAAGAAGCTCAACGCCAAGCCGAGACGCTCAAGGAGCAGCGCGAGGCCGAGGAGGCGGCGCGTCTGTCGATGCTCATCTCGGAGGACGTGCGCCGCAAGGAGGAGCTCAGGCTCGAGCGCGAGCGGCGGGAGCGCGAGCTGGACCGAGAGCGCGAGACGGCCCTCCTCGAGGTCGACGCGAACGGCGAGAAGCGGGTCCGCATGCCGTTGGCGCTGTCGAGGGGCGAGGCCAAGGCTGAGGTGACCGTGCGCTTCGGGTTTCCAACAGCAGGCGGTCCGTCCTCTCTCGCTTCCCTTCACTGTCGCCCCTCGACTCGGCCATCTGACGCTCTGTTCCTGCAACAGACTGGCTCGGCCGCATCTTCTCCGCCGAGCTCATCCCGGACGGGCAGGCGCCTCAGCCGGCGAGCGCGTACGTCGTCGAGGTCCTCGCGCCCTACTTTCTCACGTCGCAAGGTGCGTCCTCCCTTTCTCCTCCTTCCCTGCACCGCACCAACTAACTGACGGCCGCTCACCGACAGGCAAGCGCAAGCTCGGCAAGATCGAGGCCGACCTCGACCGCATCCACTCTCTCCAGCACCCGCACGTCCTCCCGATCACGGCCTACCGCATCGTCCGCTACTCGCCGTCCTTCTTCCCACCCAACCCTCAAGCCCAACGCGCCATCCGCTCTGGCGAGGGCTGGACGGTCCTCATCGCCGCGCCGCCGATCCGGTCGCCCTCGCTCGAGCGCCTCCTCGCGACCGTCGGCGAGCTCCGACCCGACCGCGCGCTCGGCTACTTCACCCAGCTCGTGTCGGCCGTCGAGTACCTGCACGCGCACAACGTCGTCCACCGTGCCATCAAGCCAAAGGCCGTCTTCGTCGCGAGCGACAAGAGCCAGGCCGACGGCTCGGGCGAGACGGCCGGCGTCCAGCTCTCGGGCGCCGGTTGGTACCGCCGCCTGATCGACCTCAACAAGGCCGAGCCGTGGCTCGTGCAGCCCGCTGAGGACGACCTGCCCGACAGCTGGTACGTCCTGTTGCCCCTCCTCGGCGAGCCCACCTGGACCCAGTGCTGACGCTCGCCTTGGCCCTGCAGGACCTGCCCCGAGGCGCTCGCCGCACCTTTCACGTACGACCGGTCGCGCGACATGTACGAGCTCGGCGTCGTACTCGCCCAGATGGTCTTCGGCCTCGACGTCGTCCGCAAGTACAGCTCGCCCGCCGAACTCGTTCGCTCCAGTGCGCTCCCTCTCCCTTGGCTCGCTCTCAGACGTCGAGAACCAGCAGCTGATCGATCTCGCGCGCCTGCAGTACCCCGCACCGCATCGAGCGTCCTCAAGCGCGTCCTGTCCGACCTCCTGCTCACCGAGGGCAAGAAGCGGCCGACGGCGTCTCGACTCGCCGCCCAACTCGCCGAGACGAGCAGCAGCAGCACTCGACACGGTCCTCTCGCGCTCTCGACGACGCCGCCCAACGCCCTCAGCGGCTGGAACCAGCTGCACGACGGGCACAAGGCCCTGACGCCGCTCGTCTCGCCGCCGCCGACCCAGCTCTCGAGGAGCGTCGAGGGCCCGAGCGGCTTCTTCTGGCAGCCCAAGTCGTCCGTGTCGCGGTACCGGGCCGAGTTTGAGGAGCTCGAGTTCCTCGGGCGCGGCGGCGGCGGCCAGGTCGTCAAGGCGCGCAACCGCCTCGACGGGCACCTGTACGCGATCAAGAAGATCCGCCTCCCGAGCGACAAGGCGAGCGAGGCCAAGCTCCTGCGCGAGGTCACGATCTGGTGTGTCCTGCTCTCTCTCTCTCTCTCTCCTCGAGCTGCGCACGAGCCTCGGCTGACCCTCGTCCCTGCAGGTCCCGCATGAACCACCCCAAGTCCGTCCCCTCCTTCCTCCCTCTTCCTCGCTGCGCACTCTCCGACTGACGCCTTGTCTGTCCTCCCTGCAGTATCGTCCGCTACCACACGTCCTGGACCGAGATCGACGAGTCGTTTCCGGCGTTTGGCGGCGACCGCTCGGCCGGCGGCGCGCACGGCCAGACGGGCACGACCGACTCGCTCGTCACGACCGAGGCGTCGACCGAGGACGCCTCTGCTTCGTCAGACGACTCGGACGCGACCGACAGCGTCGTCGACTTTGACGAGGACTCGTCGCCGGGCGCCGACCTCGACATGGACTTTGGCGGCCCGGGCGACGACGACCTCGACTTTCTCTCGGTCGGGCACGCCCAGTCGCACAGCGTGTCGTACCCGAGCATCCACTTCGGCAACGAGGACGACCCCTCGCGCGCCGGGTCCGAGGCGAGCAGCAGCCCGGTCATCTCGAAGCACGGCTTCTCCAAGAAGGCGCCGACGCAGCCTGCGACAGCAGCGAGCACGCCCAAGCAGACCCGCACCCTGTACATCCAGGTGCGTCCCTGCCTCGCCGCCGTTTCGTCACTCTCCTCGAGCATCGCTGACAGCGTCTTTCCTCCTCGCCCGCAGATGGAGTACGTCGAGAAGCTCACCCTGCGCGAGACGATCGAGGACGGTTTGAGCGAGGTCGACTCGTGGCGTCTACTAGTACGTCCCAGCTCGTTCGACGCGCCAACGAGCGGGAGCTGACCCCATACTCGCGCTCGCAGTTCCAGATCCTCTCGGCCATGCTCCACTTCACCTCCCTCAACATCCTGCATCGCGACCTCAAGCCGTCCAACATCTTCATCGACGTCAAGGGCGACGTCCGCATCGGCGACTTTGGGCTCGCCGTCAACGAGGGCGGCACAGAGTCGGCCGACGTCTACCTCAGCATCGAGAACTCGATGGACGAGTCGGACCTCACGTCGGGTGCGTCCCCTCTCGCACCGTCTTCCACGCCTTCTGATGGTTTTGACAAACATACCGCTGCGTCGCAGGTGTCGGCACGTCGCTCTACATCGCGCCCGAGATGATGCAGCGGGGGAGGCTCGAGCGCGCCGTCAAGTACAGCAACAAGATCGACAGTGCATTCTCGCTCGTCCTCTCTCCTCCTCGTGCTTGTGCGCCGAGCTGACGAGGACCCTCGAGGACAGTGTACTCGCTCGGCATCGTCTTCTTCGAGATGTGGCACCCGTTCAAGACCGGCATGGAGCGCATCCAGGTCCGTCCCTTCTCGCAGCACTTGCTCGTGCTCTCAGTCGCTCACCCTCTCGCTCGTGTACGCAGGTTCTTCACGACCTGCGGCGGCCGGAGATCGTCTTCCCGCCAACCTGGGACAAGGTCAAGCTCGCTCGGCACACCAAGATCGTCCAGGCGTGCCTCACGCACAACCCCGAGCTGCGCCCGTCGCCCAAGGACCTCCTGAGCTCCGACCTGCTCCCGCCACGCGTCGGCGACGACTCGATCGAGGAGACGATCCGCCTCCTGTCGCAGTCGGGCACGACGCACGCCCAGACGCTCATCTCGGCCCTCTTCAACCAGTCGGACGAGGACCGCATGCGCAAGGACTACTCGTACGACTTTTACGACGGCCAGGGAGTGCGTCCCCTCTCTCGCGCTCGTCGCATCGTCGCCGTCGTCGTCGTCGAGCGAGCTGACGAGCTCCTCCCTCTCGCCCGCAGGCCAAGGTCGACAACGACCCGTACGCCCAGCTCGTGCACGACAAGCTCAGCCGCATCTTCCGGCAGAAGGGCGCCGTGCAGATGGACAGCCCGCTCCTCATGCCGCACTCGCAGATCTACGCCTCGCGCAAGCCCGTCCGCCTTCTCGACGCCGACGGCACGATCGTCTGCCTGCCGTTCCAGCTCAACATCCCCTTCTGTGCGTCGACATCCTTCCCTCCTTTTCGCGCCTCGTTCCGTAGCTGACGTCGAGCGTGCAGGCCGCATGGTCGCCCGCGACACCTCGCTCACCCGCCTCAAGCGATGGACGATCGCGCCCGTATTTCGCCAAGCAGCCGCCGGCGGGGTGCGTCCCTTCTACCTCCTGCTCGCTCTCGTCTCGGCCATGCTCCTTGTGCTGACGTCATTCCTGCTCTGCAGCAACCTCGGGCGGTCCTCAACGCCGCGTTCGACATCGTCTCGGACGCCGTCATGCCCGCCATGGAGGCCGAGTGCATCTACGTCGTCGAGGAGATCCTCGACGCGTTTCCTCTCGGCGGCAAGCCGGCGCACCTCGTCAACCACTCGAAGATCCTCGACGCCATCATCGACATCTTCCCCGCCAAGCAGCGCGAGGCCGTGTGCGAGATCCTCGTCCAGCATGGTCGGCTGCAGCGCACGTGGAGCAAGACGTCGTCCGACCTCTTCAAGCTCATCGGCGTCTCGAGGTCGATGTGCGACCTCCTCGGGGCCCTCAACAGCGTCGGTGCGTGCGCTCCCTCCTTCGAGCCGAGTCGAGGAACCGTTCCTGACGCTCTCTCGCTCGCGCGCGCAGGTGACCTCGGCAAGATGCGCTCGCTCGTGCTCGCGACGGTCCCCCGCCTCAAGCACGTCGTCCAGGAGGGCTTCGACGAGCTGCGCGACATCCTCTCGCTGTGCCAGCAGATGGGCGTCAAAAACGTCAAGGTCGCGCCTCTCCTCGCCACCAACCACGACCTGCACCGCAACGGCACCATCTTCGAGTCGCACATGGTGCGCGGCAAGACGCGCGACATTGTCGCCGCCGGCGGGAGGTGCGTTGCTCCCTCCCCTCGCTCGTCTCCTCGTCCTCGAAGCTCGGCTCACTCCCTCGCCCTCCCTGCAGGTTCGACGACGTCGTGTCTCGCCTCGCCGCGCCCGAGGTCCGGTTCTCGGGTCGGTGCCCGCACGTCGTCGGCTTCTCGCTCGCCGTCGCCAAGCTTTCGGTCGCCGCCGCCGACGCCAACGCGACCTCGGGCAAGCACGCCATGACCCGCAAGGAGGAGCACCTGCGGTCGTACGGCCCGTGGGCTATCCGGCGGTGCGACGTCTACGTTTGCAGCTTTTCGCCGGGCCTGATCGACCTGCGCCTCGACATCGTCAAGGACCTGTGGCAGGCCGGCCTAAAGGCGGACCTCGTGCGTCCTCCTCTCTCCTCCTCTTGTCCCTCGCCGACCTCTGCCTTGCCTGACTCGGAGCTGCTCGCCGCAGATGTACGACGACGACTTCCTCACGCTCACGCCCGAGCAGCTCGTCAGCGCGTGCCGCCGCGAGGGCATCCTGTGGCTCGTCATCGTCAAGCCGAGCGCGGCCGGTCGGTCGGCCGCCGACGAGTCGGACATGTCCCTCAAGGTCAAGAGCGTTCTGCGAGGTGCCGAGGAGGAAGGTGCGTTCCTTTCTCGCCGACCGCTTTCCGGGAGGAGGTCCGTGCGCGCCGAGCCGGTCGTGCGGTTGCTGACTCGGTCGCTGACTCTTCCCTTCCTCTTCCAGTTCCTCGCAGCGAGCTGTCGACCTGGCTCATCAAGGAGATGCGCGAGCAGACCATCGTCGACGAGGCGGTCGGCGGCGGCAGCAACGACGCCGTCACCGACTCGTCCGCCGCGCTCGTCGACCCGCCCAAGCCGACCCGCGAGTACATCCCGCTCCTCGCCGATGACGACGTGCGGCAGAAGGGCCGCCACAACAAGCGCACCATGATCGCTCACCGAGGTACGTCCCCTCGCTGCTCGACTGCCTCGAGCGACCGAGCGCGGCTGACGTAGTGCGCTCTCTTCCGCCCGCAGCCGAGAAGAACATTGAGGAGGCTGCCAAAGCAGCTTCCGAGGCGCCCGTCTGTGCGTCCCGTCCCCTCCCTTCTTCACATGCCTCTCTGGTTCTCGCCCTGACTCAGAGCCTCACCCTCGCAGTCGCTATCGACATCGACGGCCTCGCTTTCGAGAGGATGGCGAACTCTCCGATCTGGGTCACGAAGTGCGTCCCCCTCGTCCCTCTGCGTCGTGCCGATCGAGCCGGGCTGAACGTCGAGCTTCCTCCCGCAGCGACGACGCGTTCAAGGCCCTCCTGCACACGGCGCCGCCTGGCAAGCGCGACTACTACGGCTCGATCCGCCAAGCGATCCAGAAGCATCGCCGTCAGAAGGACATCAGCCGGTTCTGGCTCTTCAGCCTGCGCGAGGACCGCTCGGTCCTCATGAGCTTCTTCGACACGAGCCTGTCGTCCTAGACGCCGGCGCCGCCCTCTCTCGCTTTGCATCATCTCTATACCTTTGTCTACATCCGCTCTGTTGCAATACTAGCTGTTCTCGAAGCGCCCGCGGTGCTTGAGCTTCGCAGAGGTCCAGCTTCGATGAGAGCGGTCGAGCGCTCTCGAGTGACCGAGTCTAGCGCGACCGCCTATCGAGCGACACGAGCTCTCGCTGCTACTGGCTCTTTGCGACGACGAGCACGAGAGCGCAAGAGATGACCGAGAGCGCCGCTCGGACGACTTCGACGAGAAGCTGCTGCTCGTCGAGACGCTCGGGTCCAGCACGGAGAGGGCTCGAGCGCAGCTCCTCCGCCTCGCTTGCTCGACGCAGGCGGCGGCAGAGCGCTCGGGTCTGTCTTTCATTGAGACCATCGTGCAGGCGCCTGTAGTGGCACAGACGAAGGCGCAGCGTGAGGAGGAGGACCAAGCGGCGCTCTGCGCAACCGAGTCGAGGCGGCGGAGGAGCGCCGCGGCGGACTTATTAGCTTTTCAGCCTGCGCGTGACTGCACGACCCTTAAGTCCTCGAGGCCTTGCTCGACACGAGCGAGCCTGTCCTCCTGAATTGCGCCGCCGACGACTCGACCACTTCCTCGTCTCCGTCCCGCTGGCTCTCCACGCGGCCGATCCCTGTGCAAGCTCTGCCTGCAGTACTAGTCGTGCCCCTCGCACTTGAGACTCGGACGCCGCCCTGTCCCTCCAGAACAGCGAGCCGTCGACCGAATTGAAGCCCGTGGTGCTCGAGCTGCTTCTCCTGCTTTTGACGCGCTCGTCTCTCAAGAATGACGAGCAGAGGACGAGACACAACACTCTATATGCACGGCAACGACGACGACGACGACTAGTGAGCAAACCCTGCGGCGCCTTTCCTCCTCCCCGGCCCGAGCATCCTCTGCTCTGCGCCTCGCAGGCCCCACGCACAGACGGCCGTCGCGCCGAAGCACGCCGCAGAGAGGAGGAGCGGGACCGTGAAGCCCTCGAGGGCGGCGAGGAGAGCGCCGGTGAGGAGCGGCGAGACGAGGCCGGCGAGGCGAGAGACGGCCGAGGCGATGCCGGTGGCGGTGCCGCTGCGAGAGGGTCCGAGCGTCAGTCTCGCTCCACGAGACGGCATGAAAGGGAGGAAGGACGCACCGCTTCGTGACGGGGAAGATCTCGGGTGTGAGGCTGTAGATGACGGCGTCTGCGCGAAGAGAGAGAGCGAGACGAGCGTCAGAGAGGCCTGAGCGCGCGCTCGACGACGACGAGGAAGAAGCAGGAGAGACGCACACATGAGGGTCGCCGCGAGCGACACGACCATGCTGCTGAGGACGACGCCCGTGCGGCTCGAGACAAAGACAAAGACGAACGTCGCCGCCGAGGTGGCGAGGGTCGAGAAGGCGAGCGTCTTCGCGCGGCCGAGCGACGTCTCGACGAGGTAGGCGCCGAGGAGCGAGCCGGGTAAGCCCGAGACGGTGTAGAGGACGTCTGCAGGAGCCGCAGGGGAGTCAGTGAGGGTGAAAGAAGGGAGGGAAGAGAGCGAGGGACGCACAGTCGCGCAGAGTCTCCTCCTGGGTCGCCTCGGCCGACGGTGAGCCCTCGTGCGAGAGCTTCGCCTCGAGAAACTTGGGCAGGAACACGTTGAAGATCTGTAACGAGAAGGAGTCAGCTCGGGCTCGAGCGAGAAGGCGAGAGAGACGGCGAGGAAGATGAACGCACCGTGTAACCCGCCGCCGCGAGCGCCCAAATCGCCCAGACGAGGAGCGTCGTCCGTCGCCACTTGGGCTCGAGCAAGTCCTCCATGCGCGCGACGTACTCGTCGACGCCCTCGCGCCACGCGCGCGGCAGGCAGTCGATCCACGCCGGGCGCGTCGCGCGGTGCCTGCGCACGCTCTGCGAGACGTACGACGGCGGGAGCGCAAACGCGACGAGGTCGGCCTCGTCGTCCTCGCCGAGCGACGATGGCGACGGGATGTCGTCGCTGTCGGTGCGGGCGAGCCGTCGAGGCGGGGCGTCCGAGTCGTCGGCGGGCGAGTCGGACTCGGCTTGAGCGGCAGCGGCCTCCTCGGACGACTCGGCGGCTGCGCCTGCGGCGTCAACGACGTCGCTCAGAGCGAACGACTTGTTGTCGCCGTTGAGCCGCGAGATGCGGCTCAGGACGATGACGGCGGCCGAGGGGCGGTTGGACGCGACGAGGAACTTGGGCGACTCGTGCAGGCGGAAGAAGAGGACGCGGGCGAGGAACATGACGATGCTCTGCGCGCGAGAAAGGAGCGTCAGCCCGGGAGCAGGACGTCCAGGCGCGAGAGGGAGAGCAGACTCACGACGAGTCCGAGAGCGCCGAGCATGTAGCGCCAGCCGTTGTTCTCGACCTTGACGTCGCACGCCGGCGCATCGCCCTTGCCCGCATTGGGCGCGCACGAGAAGGGCGGGAGGATGAAGAGGCCGAGGATCGAGGTGAAGATGGCGCCGAGCGAGAAGCTGCTCGAGGATGGGAGTCAGCGGGGCGCGCCTCGAGCCCGACATCTGCGAGAGCGCACGCACAAGACGGAAAGGGCGGTGAGGAGGTAGTGCTTGGTCTTGGGCGTGTTTTCGAGGAATCTGCGAGGAAGGGAGTCAGCGCTCGACCTGGTAGAGCAGGAAAGGGCGAGGGACGGGACGCACAAAGTCCCGTCTGTCGGCATCGAGCCGCCGACGCCGGTCCCGAGGCAGAAGAGGGCGAAGCAGAGCCACCCGAAGGTAGGTGCGAAGGCGGATGCCGTGCCGAAGACGGCGCTGAAGCAGAACGTGAGGTGGAAGGCCGGTACTCGCCCGTAGGCGTCCGAGTCTGCGTGCGGGCGATGAGGCTCATCAGCTAGGAGCGCGGCTCGAGAGACGGCGAGATCCGGGACGCACAGCTGCCCCAGCCCCACGCGCCGACCTGCGCGCAGCGGATCCATGATCAGCATCTCGCACGAGCATGGAGGGCGAGTCGCCAAGGGAACGAGCGCGGACGCACCATCATGCCGGCAAAGAGGCTCGTCGACAAGAGGCCGATCCACCTGTCGGTGATGTCCCAGTGCTGCTGGACGCGCGGGAGAATGACAGCTACGCACTGCAGCCACGCGTTGTCGCTCCACCACGAGCAGCCGCACAGGACGAAGAGGCGCCACTGGTAGGTGCCCATGCCGACCTCCTCGAGGGTCGCGTCGAGCGGTGTCGGTGCGCCCTCGTCGTCGTCGCCCTCGTTGTCGGCGAGGTGGGCCGAGTTGGCGGCCGTGTCGAGGAGCGGGGAGGTAGGCGAGGGCGTGTCGTCGTCGGTGTACTGCGGGACAGCGGGCGCGTCGGGTAGGCCGAGGAGGGGTGTGCGCGACTTCTGGCGCAGCATCGGGTCCCTCGGCGGGTACTGAGGCGAGAGCGACGGCGACATTGTCGGACGAGGTGATGAGGAGGTGAGGCGGAACGAGGGGAGCGCGCAGGCGGACGAAGGGTGGTTCTAGGTGTTCTCTGGCTCCATGCGGCGAGTATGGGCAGGTACTGTAGCTCGTCGAGGGTGTGTGAGGAGAGCGAGCTCGTCGCGCCTCGGCTCGACGGCAGCGGCGGCCAAGACCCGCTCACCTCGACTCCCTCGAGCTGCGCGTGCGCTTGCGAGAGACTCATGACAGCTAGTACATCGTATGATGTACGCGGAAGCACAGGAAAACTACGCGGAGGCTGAGAGCGCAGCCTTGATCTCTCTCCTCTCGCTCGCCGAGGACAAACTGCTCGAGAACAGGCACTGCATTGCTCGTTGCGCCTCCTCTTTCCACGAGGGTACAGCGAAGTCGTGCGAGCGGGCCGGGAGAGACGAAGGCGGCAGGGTGCGCGAAGAAAGCGGGCGCAACGACGGCCGAGGAGGGTTCTGTCGACGCTGCGGGTGCCGAACGTGTGTAGGTCGGGCCGTCGTTGAGGATCGTACAGGTACTGATGCCGCCGAGACGCAAGCGGGTTGTGTTTTGGTCGTAGTCGCTGCGGGCGAGCGAGAGAGGCGGACGAGGAGGTCAGCTTGCCCGTCTCGCAAGAGGATCCAGCACGAGGACGGTGCGCACCTGCTTCTGCTGCCGCTCGAGGCCATCAGCCTCCGAGAGCACCGCCCCGCCCTCATTCATCCTCGTCCTTGCGCAGCCCGGCCCCCTGCCGTCTCCTCCTCCCCTCGTCGACCGCGCCGGCGTCCCCGCCGAGCTTGCCCTTGGCCTCCTGCGCCGCCCCAGACAGCTTGGCGCCGAGCGTCGAGCCCGTGTGCGCCCCTGCGCCGGCGCCCGTGTCGTGCGTGACGGTCGAGGTGGGCGGGACGGTGTTGTGTGCGCCGGCGGAGGAGACGGGCGGCGAGGCTGAGCGGTGCGCGGCGGGCGAGGCCATGCGGGGCGTGTCGGGGCGGGAGCGAGGCGTGGTTTAGCGAGTGCTGGAGGGCGAGAGCAAGAGAGGCGGAGCAGCGTGGCTGAGGGTCGCTGCGAGAGGATGCCGAGGAGATGACGACGAGCCTCGACGCCCCGAGCACGAGGGAAAGCCCAGGCGGGTTCGAGGCTGCGAGGGAGGCCCTGCTTGGCCACTGCGCAGCGCGAAAGGGACCAGAACGGGCCGCGAGGAGGCAAACTTAGCAGTGGGCGCAGAGAGGGAGGAGGCGACGAGGCAGCCAGCTCGGCAGCTCGGCGACCTGTCTCTGACTTTCGCTACGATGCTCTGCGCTCGAAGATGCAGGACTGGGTGACAATGCAACATGCAGATAGAAGAATAAGGTCCAACAAGGTCTAGAATCCCGCCAGCTCGTCTTCCTGGACGAGCGCGCCAATCCACTCCTCGACCGGCGGCTCGTGGCCCGGCATGAACTCGAACAACTTCCCGTAGCACCTCGAGCCGGGCGTCGAGTAGTGTTTGTAGGGGTCGGTCGGGCGGAGCGACTGCGAGCGCGAGAGGGGGGGAGGGGGAGAGAGCGAGGGTCAGTGCACGGCTCGAGTCGGCGAGAGAGACGCTTCGAGAGGAGCGAGGTAGGACGCACCTGGCCGCATCGGTAGCAGAAGTGCGCCTGACACTTGGTGCACGTCATGTGGCTGCACCCGCCGCTCTTGTTGACCCACGCGCCGCACCCGGGGCACTCGGTCGCGTTGGCGTCGAGCCACTCGCGCAGGGCGCGCTCCTCCTCGAACGCGGCGACGAGGCGCTTGATGTTGGCGACGCCGTAGCGCGCCTCGAGCGAGCGCCGCGCCGCGTCGTCGCCGTCGAGGTACGACGAGACGATGCTCGAGGACTGGGGGAGCGCGCACGCGTTGCGGGTGCCGTGCCACGAGCTCTTGCAGAACTGGCAGAAGCTGAAGCTCTGCGGGCGAAAAGAGGGAAGAGAGGAGGGTCAGCGGCGAGGACACCGGGTGGAAGAGGAGGCGGACGAAGGAGAGGAGGAACGCACGCAGGCCGGACAGACGCGCAGCTTCTCCTCGTCCTCCGAGAGCTTGGGCACCGGCGCCTGACAGCTCTCGCGAGGACAAAACGTGATGGAGGGGTCTGCGAGGCGACAACGTCAGCTCAAGCTCGTGCGAGGGTCAGCTCGAGAGGGGGGAAGAGGGGACGCACCGCTCTCGACCCGCATCTTCTCCTTGAGCCACTCCCACCGCTGCCGTTTCTCGACGCCGCACAGCCGCTCGACCTCGTCGCCGCCGAGCCTTCCCGGGCGCTCGTTCTCCTTCTCCGCCTCGCCCCTCGGCCCGACCTCCTTCTCCCACCTCGCCCTTGCGCCGACGCAGCCCTCGCTCGGGCACGCGACCGAACGCACGAGCCCCTCGGTAATGAGGAGGTCGAAGTAGTCCTTGAGGCAGGGCGTGCAGAAGACGCAGCCGCACGACGCGAGGCGGATGCAGCTGCTGCCGCGGTGGGACGAGAAGCACAGCGGGCACTGGTGCGACGTCGTGGCGAAGGTCGTGTCCGAGGCGGCGATGTTAAAGGTGGAAAGGGTCGTCGAGAGAGGCGAGGTCGAGGGACAGGAGGGAGGCGGCTGTCGAAGGACGAGGGGGAAGGTGAGGTCGAGCGTGCTGACAAAGTCGGGGGAGGCGGACGAGACGAGGTCCATGATGCCGAAGAGGCACTCGTCGCCGACGTAGACTGCGAGGATGAGCGTCAGTCGAGAGCTGCTGAGCAAGCTCGTCAAGGAGAAGAGATTTGGACGCACCGTCCTTCAGCCTCTGCTCGACCCTCGCCCTCCTCTCCTCGCCGAGCCACCCGATCTCCTCCTTCAGCACGAGCTCCGACGGTCCCTCCAACTCGGGGTAGCCGACGGGCAAACGGATCGACAGGTGCAGCGGCGGCAGGTACCGCACGGCGAGCCGGCGAGGGTTTGCCGGCGCCGCGACGGGTCGAGGCGGGGCTATCGAGGCCGCGGCGGGTGCGGCAAGTACGTCGGGAGCTCGAGGGGTGAAGCGGATGCGGGGCGTGCCGGTGGAAGAGATGGGCGGGAGGGACGAGGGCGCTTTTGGCGGTGGAGGGGGAGGCGAGCGGGCCGGTGCGTCGCGCTCGACGGGCACCTTGGTCGCTGCGCGCCGCGGCTGGAAGGTCGTCGCTGTCGGCTCGAGCTGGCCTGATGCGGCTTGACCTCGCCGAGCGGGAGGTGCGGCAGGACCCGCTGGACCTCGCCCGCCGCCCTTGCCGCCTCGGCCTCGCCGGCTCTTGCTCGCGCCCTGGCCGCTCGCCGCCGCGCCCGAGTCCTCGCCGAGCGTCGCGCTGCCCAGCTGGCCGACGACGTCCTGGACCGTGATGTTGGACCCACTCGCCACCGGGGCTTGGTGATCCCAGACCTCGAGCTCGCAGTCCTGCTCGAACTCGACGGGGAGGACGACGGCGACCTGGACCTCGTTGCTCGGGAGGAGGTCCCACGAGACGGCGTCCGGGTAGATGGCCTGTAGCGGGCGCGATGGGTCAGCTCGAGCGGCGAGTGTGGGGTCGGCGAGGGAGATGAGGGCTTTGAGCGGGGGACGCACCTGGAGAGCCAGCAGCTCGTCCTGCTGTCGGTCATTCATGTGCGCTGCCCGTGTCGAGCTCTCGCGGCTTGGCCGGGGCTGAGTGGCGAGGAGGAGAGGCGCGAGGCGAGCAGCCCGAGGAGGCGTCGTCGTCCGCGGCGCGGACTTGGGTTCGTCCGCCGCCTCCTCTCGTCGTCGCTGCTCACCGAGAGAGTCAATCCACAAAAGCTTTGACTGCACGCAGACCTCGACAAGCCGACCTCCCTCACAACCCGAGCATCCTGCGCAGGTCCACCTCGACCTCGACCCGCTCCTCGCCCTCGCCCTCGTCCTCGCTCCCCTCGCCATCGACCGCACAGCTCGACCGCCGCACCTTGACCGCCTTGACGACCCCTCCCGCCCTCCCCTCGATGCCCGCGCCCCTCCTCTTGCGCTTCTTGCCGCCCGCCTGACCCTCGCCCTCGCCTCTCTCCTCCCTCGCCCTCTCGCCCGACCTCGGCCCGCCGCCGCCGCCGCCGCGCGCAAACGCCTGCGCCGCCCCCTCGCGGATCGCATACAGCTGCCCGTCCGTGTACGAGGTGGCGTCGAGCCTCCCGTGCCGGACCGCGTCGCGCACGGCCGCCGCCTGCGCGACCTGGACGCGCGAGCTCGTCGTTGTCCTCGTGCTGCTGCGGCCGCTCGCGCCGCTCGAGGCTGTCGCCGAGCTCGAGTTTGAGCGCGCGCGCTGGTACGGCTGGGCGCGAGGCGTGCTGGACGAGCGGGACGAGTGGGCGCGCGGCGCGGGCGAGAGCGAGGGCGTGAGGGAGGATGAGGCGGTGCGCGAGGACGACGAGGAGGAGCCAGCGCGCGGGAGGGGGACAGGGGCGAGCGTGGGCGGGGCGGTAGGGTGTGAGGAGGCCTTGGACCAGGTGTCGGTGGCGCTCAGGCGGTCCCTGAAGCTCGGGTAGGCCGGGATGGCTGTCCTCGGCTCCGGGGCGATGAAGCTGATGTGGGGGCCTCTCGAGGGCGACGGCGGGGCGTGCGACGCCGTGGTGGTGCTGGAGGAGCTGCGGTGCGCGGGCATGGTGCGTCTTCGATGCACCGGCGGGCGGTGCAGCGTGGCGAGGGTGCGTGAGCGAGTCGGGACGAGCCGAGGCGAGGTCGACTGACTTCGGCTCGACGACCGACTCTCGCCTGCGCTCTTGCTCTCTGCGAGGCACTGCAACGAGCAAAGACAGTGTTCACGAGCTTACAAGAGCAAAAGAGAGCGTCGAACGCGCGAGAGAGGCGAACTCGCTCGGACTCGCTCTCCCTCCTCCTCAACTGTCGGCCAAAGCTGCTCGTTGCACACGCACCACAAGCGTAAGCTACTGAAGCTGCTCAAGCGGATCGTCCTCGCAGGCCCTGAGTCATCGTCGTCGTCCTCGCTGTCGTGCACGCGCCTCGTGCGCGAGACGAACCCTCTAGCTCTCCTCCTCGCTCTCGCTTATGACCTCGTCCATCTCTTCCTCCTTGATGACGACCTCGTTGCGGACGGCAGGCTCGTTGTTGTCGCCGGCGTCGTCGTCGCTGTCGTCGTCGCTGTCGTCGTCGCTGTCGTCGCTCGACGTCGTGGACGAGGTCGCGCGGCGCTTCTTGTTCTGGTCGAGGTCGACCGGCACCTTTGGGAGAGGGAGCTTCTCCCAGTCGCGCGGGTCGGCGAGGTAGCACCTGATGACTGGTGGCTCGAGCGAGTAGGGCGGCTTGGCGGCGGCGGCGCTTTGGACCTCGGACTTGACGACGAGCAGCTGCGTGTCGAGGACGCCCGAGTCAGCGCTCGCTCGGTGGATTAGCCGGACGGGAAAAGGTAGAGAGTGCACGCACAAGTTTTCTCAGGTTCCACATGGTCCGCCGCCGCGGCGAGACCGAGTTCTCCCACTCGTACATCCCGACGATCCGGTTGAAGCGCACGAGGTCGTCGCTCACCGCGTCGGACGGGTCGAGCTTGGCGAGATCCATGACGGCATCGAGGACGCAGACGATCTCGAGCGGGAGCACGATGCGCAGCTGCGGCTTGTTGCGGAAAGCCCTCCCACCGGCGAGCGCGTCGGCGTTGTTGTGGAACTCGTGCTGGTGCTGGACGACACGTTCGAGCGGCCCGAAGACGTTGGCCACGCGATCGTACTCCATGCGCTCATGATCGATCGGCGCGTACTCGCAGTCGGTGAACGAGCAGCAGACGAACGGGGTGTCGAGGTTGAAGAAGTCGTCGCTCAAGTCCATGTCCTCGACGTCGTCGAGCTCGCCCGACGGCGTGATGTTGTCGTCCGGATCGACGCGCGCCGAGATGATGAGGTCGTGAGCGTGCAGGACGAGGTCGAGACGGTACTGATCGAGCTCCTCCTTGACGTCGTCGAGGTGCTCCTCCCACGTGTCGTCGTCGAGCTTGACGGCCTCGTCTTGCCAGAGCGCCTTGACCGACGACAGGACGAGGAAGTCGATGAAGAGGGGCATGAACGACCGGGCGCTCGTCGGGAGCGAGGCCTTGAGCTCGTCGTAGCGAGGGCGGAGCGAGCGCTGGCGGTTCCGGAGCCGGACGTGCATCGCGGCGCGGCGCTGCTTCTTCTTGATGCGAGCGACGAGCCTGAGGATGGCCGGCTTGATGCGCTCCCACTCTGCAGGCACGAGAGCGGCGTCAGCTTGGGAGCCCGACCGAGAGAGGGAGACAGAGCGAGGAGAGCACGCACCGGCGTCGGTCAGGGGCTCCTTGCGCTTGACGAGCTTGTGGCTGCTGCACGTGACGCTTTCGCTGTGATGAAGAGCGTCAGAGCTCGAGCACGAGGTGGAAGAGGAAGGGGACGAGGGACGCACACGCAGGCGCCGCAGGTCGGATCGAGCTCGAGCATCCTTTCGGCGATCCTGTCGACGTGAGCCGGCATTAGCTCTCGAGCGGCACGACAAGAACGAAGAGAGAGAGAGGGACGCACTCCTCGGTACGGTCCAGCTGCGCCTCGCGGTCGTCGAACGAGACGCGCTCTCGACCTTGCGAGCGCGCACCTTCTCGCGCACACTCTTGCTCGCGCGGAAGATCTGCTTGCCCTCCTGCAGAACCGAGAAGTAGAGAGCGTCAGCGTATCGTCGACGAGCTAGGTTGGTAGGAGGAGGGGAGAGGGACGCACCGACTCGATCAGGTCCACGAGAGGCTGACGGGCGGCGACGAAGGCGGCGACCCGGCGCGACGTCTTCTTCTTACCGACGTCGTCGTCCTCTTCGGGCGAGTCCTCCTTGTACGAAGGCTGGGTCGAGGTGTGCGTGAGGCGGGTCGAGCGGGCCGGACGTGCGCTCGAGGAGGTCGTCGCCGGCGGCTCGTCGTCGCTCTCGGACGCCTCGCTGTCGGTGTCGGCGTCCTCGAGCTCCCAGAGCTTGCTGCTCCAGTAGCGCAGGTCGCCTTCGAGGGCGTACTCTGCGGGCGAGCGGCGAGTCAGCCGGGCTCGAGGGAACAGCGAGAGGCGGACGCACCTATGTAGGCGAGAGAGTCGAGCATGACGGGCGAGTCTGCGGGCGGAGTAGAAGGCTCAGCGTCAGGAGCGTATGACGTCTGAGAGATACGGTCGACTCACGGAGCGGACGAACGACACATCGGCGCGCGAGCGGGTGGAGGCCCGGGAAGCGGTGCTTCTTCCAGTTCTTCAGGAGCCGGACGATCCTGCAGTGTCCAGGCGTCAGCGCCCGTCTTTGAGAAGTCGAGCAGGAGGGAGGGATGCACCTCGACATGCGGCAGTCCTTGCAGAGCCTCTTGCGGATGCCAAAGTCGGGGCGAGCCGTCTTGCTTCTGCCGCACTCCTGCGCACGTGGACGAGCAGCGTCAGCTCTGGCTCTCGAGGACGGATGTAAGACGAGAAGGGACGCACCTGGCACTTCTTGCCGAACGTGAGCTGCGCGTACTGCCACTCGGTGGAGCCGCCGGCCGTCGAGTCGGGCATCCCCAAGCGGTCGCGCGCCACTTTCCACACGCGCGCCGACGACTTGGCGACGAGGAGCGCGCGGTACTGCTTGTTGACCATGCTGAGCGCGAGGAGGTCGTCCGGGTCGAGGTGCGAGAAGATCTGCGCGCGAGAGGCCGGGCGAGGTCAGCTTGCGAGCCGGCGGGCGAGGGGGACCAGAGGAGAGGGGCGCACCTCGTGGATCATCTCGAGGGGGAGCCGCTCGAGGACGAAGAACTTGCCCCTGGGCTTCTTCTGCTTGCGCTGCTTGGCCTTGAGCGACTGGCGGGCCTTCTTGCGCGGCTGCTGGTACTCATCGCTCTCGTCGCCGGAGTCGACCTGGACGGCCTTGCCCTTGGCCTTGGCGCGCTTGGTCGGGACTGCAGGGGCTGTAATAGAGTCAGCTGGAGCGAAAGCAAGTGGCCCCGCAGACCCACGCACCTTTGCTCTTGCTGCTGCGCCCTCCTCCACCGCGGCCGCCCTCGTCCGACTCGCTCGCCGTGTCCTCGTCGCTGCTGGACGGCGCCTCGGCGTAGCTGAAGGTGCTCGCTGCGCTCTTGCGAGCCGAGTGCGATCGTGCGCTCATCCTCGCGTCGGGAGCGAGGGGATGGTGGAGGAGCGAGAGGAGGCGCGAGCGAAAGTGAGCAGCGTTGCTTTCTCGGCGAGCGTGCTGCTGTAGGCGCGCTTTCGAGTTGCTGTAGCTCTCAAGTAAGGCGTCGCAGAGCTATCTGTCAAGCGGGACGAGCCCAAAGCGCGACCAGACTCGGGCGCTCTCGACAAGCTCGTCGGCGCGCATTCAGCCAGGCTCTATTCCACCCGCTCTACACCTCGATCTTGAGGTCTCCTGCTGTCACGGCGTAGACGAAGAAGCCGATGGCGTAGGGCGGAACTGCGAGCGCGAGAGGAGAGGAGGGCGAGGTGAAGAGGTCAGCACGGGCTCTTTCCGCATCACCGACAGCGCAAAGGGAGAGAGCGAGCGACGCACCGTAGCTGAGGATCCTCGCACCCTTGCGCCACACGCCGCCGCTCGCCTGACGCTTGACCGCCTCAGCGGCCTCCCTTCCCCTCGCGCTCAGCCTCGTCGGCCCGACCTTGGCCGGCCGCGGCGGGAGCGGCTTGGACAGCGGCGACGGCGAGCTCGCCGGCGTGGCCGAGCGCGCATCGAGCTCCTGCAGGGCCGCCCGCGGCGCGAACAGGAACGTCGCCGTGCCGTACCGGCGGCACGCGTCGCGCACGAGCAGGCGCGCCGACGGCATCGGGAGGCGCTCCTCGCGCGGCGCCGCGCCCGATGGCGGGTACAGCTGCGCGAGGGTCGACGTCGCCGAGGGCGCGCCCGGCCCACCTGCGACCGCCGCCGCCGCCGCGCGCTCGAGCGTCGCGTCGCCCGAGCCCCCTGCGCCGCCGACGAGCTCCTGCACGGCGCGCGCGCGCGCCGCCTCGCGCGCCTTGCGCCGCCGAGTGCGCGCTGCGCTGCGCGCGACGGTGCGGATGCGCCCGATGCGGACGCGGAAGCCCTTGCGGCCTTTCGGGCCGAGGACCTCGTTCGCGCGGCGCTCGCTCGCGCCGCCGGCCGACGTGCGGCGCGCGCGCCTCGCCCGCTTGGACTGCGGCTGCGGTGCGCCTGCTGTTGCGGTGCGCTCGCCCTGCGCGCCCGCGCCGGAGAGCTCCTCGATGACCCTGAGCCGGCCGTCGCGCTCGGCCCACCTCGCGCGCCCCTCGAACACGGCGCCGCGCACGCGCTCGAACGGCCTCGCGACGAGCGCGAAGATCCATCCCGCGACGCCGCCGCTGACGAGGATGCCCAAGCTCTGGAGGACGAGCCCCATAGGGGTGCGGCGCTGCTTGAGCGTCTCGCCCTCCATGTCGCCGATCCCGGCGCGGTGCGGGTCGATGCCGTCCCAGCGCAGGCCGGCGATGCGCGCGCCCTCGCGACCGACCTCGAACACGACGAAGAAGATGCCGAACCCGAGCGAGTCCTTGAGGAGCGACAGCGAGAAGAGGCTCCAGCCGCGCCGCGCCCACCGCCGCCCTTGCTCGAGGCGCTCGCGCGCCGTCGCCGCCGCCGATGCCTTGCCGCCGGCGCCGGCGCCGAGCTCGAGGCCGGCCGTGCGGCGCGCCGACTGGAACACGCTGTCGCGGATGAGCGTGTACCACGACTGGAACGGCGTGCCGCCGAGGACGCCCGCCGGCGAACCTTTGAGGCGCGAGCGGCGCAGGCGCGGGTTGCGCGCGTCGCCGTGCTGGGCGTGTGCGAGGCGGAGGTACCGCTGGCGGCGGACGAGGAGGAGGCGGGCGTTGTCGAGCGGGGCCGAGAGGAGAGACTGCGCGGCGCCGGCGAGGGCGCCAGAGAGGAAAGGGATGGCGACGAGCTTGGCGAGGGGCGAGAAGAGGTGCGCCGAGAGGAGGGCCTCGGAGGTCGTGTAGGACGTGAAGAGGGTGAGGCCGATCGAAGCGTTGATGGCGAGCGGGGGGAGGACGTGCTTTGGGATGAAGCGCCAGCCCTCCTTGCGCAGGAGGCCGCGCACGAAGCCGGGCGTGACCGAGCGACCTTGCTCCTCGGCGATGGCCTGGATGCCGGCCCAGGTCGAGACTGCGTGCGAGGGAGGAAGAGAGTCAGGACGGCGCGAGAGGGGAGAGCTGAGCGGGAGGGGGACGCACTCTTGACGGGTCGGAACAGGCGGATGGGCCGCTTGAACATGAAGGCGAGGGTGCTCAGGACGGCGCGCGTGAAGGCGGCCGAGAAGGACGGGGCCTGGGAGGGCCGTTGTCGAGCGTCGACCGAGTCGTCCGGGGGAGGGAGGACGATGAAGGTGAGGGGGCGGCCGTCGGTGGTGCCGGATGGCGAGTGGGTCGGGACGCCTACGGGCGTGAGTGCGGACGACATGGCGGGGCTAAGGTCGTCGTGGCAGCATCGCTCGACGCGGCTCGGAGTCGGAGAGGAGCCGCGAGCGGGGGAGGAGGGTGCGAGGTCGAGTCGAGGGGTGAGGCTCGGGCGTGATGTGGGTCGGGTGTTGTTGCTCGGTGTGGAGAGCTCGTAGTGCCCAGCAGGGGGTCGCTCGCTGCTGGCCGTGAGTGGAAGGAACACGACGAGCGAGCCGAGACGAGCGACGAGGTTGGCCGCCGACCACTGTGCCCGCTCTCGCTCTGACCACCAGCTGGACAGCTGCACCGGCTCACAAGCTGCCATGAACCAGATCCAGGCCACCAAGCGCATCAACGACTACGCTCTCGAGACGGGCGACCTCTCCTGGCACGATCAGGTCCGTCCACCTTCATCTCTCTCTCTCTCGCTCGCACTGCCACCAGCTGACGCCTGTCCCCTTGCAGTACAAGGACTCGGCCTATGTCAACGTCGGTGGCCTCCCGCCGAACCTCACAGAGGGCGACGTCATCACCATCTTCTCCCAGTGCGCCTCGCTCTCCCTCCCCCCGCTCTCCCTCTCTCTCCTACCCCTCGCTGACTCGCGCTCCTACCCCGACAGGTACGGCGAGGTCGTCGACATCAACATGCCGCGCGACCCGCAGACGGGCAAGCCCCGCGGCTTTGCGTGGCTCATGTACGCCGACCAGCGCTCGACCGTCCTCGCCGTCGACAACCTCAACGGCGCCGCCGTCCTCGGCCGCACCCTCCGCGTCGACCACGTCCTCAACTACAAGCAGCTCGAGCGCGACCAGGAATCGGGCAAGATGAAGGAGCGCGAGGAGCGCAGGTCCGTCCCCTCCCTCCCTCCCTCCTCCTCTCGCCCTTTCTTCCACCTCGTCTCCCCCGCTGACCTCCCTCCTCGCAGCCTCGCCGCCCACCCGGACAAGTTCCGCGCGCCCGCCTCGGACGCCTCGGACGCCGACAGCGACTCGTCCCACCCGTCGATCGACCTCGACGACCCCATGCGCGACTACCTCATCGAGCAGCGCCGCACCGCCAAGAAGCGCCGCATCGAGTCGGGCGGCGGCGGCGGCGGCGGGACCAAGGAGGACAAGGAGGAGAAGCGCAGGAGGAAGGAGGAGCGCAGGAGGAAGCGCGAGGAGCGCGAGCGGCGCAGGGCCGGCGGCGGCGGCAAGAAGGCCGTCACCGAGGGGCGCAGCGAGCACGAGCGCGCCGGCGCGAGCTCGAGGGACGACGCAGGGCGGCGGAACGAGCGCGGCGCGAGCCGGGACGTCGGTCGGCGGCGCGACGAGCGCGACGCGCACGAGCGGCGGCGAGGGGCGGACGACGGCGAGCGTGAGCGCGAGCGGCGGCGGCGGGACGATGAGGGAGACAGGTACGGCGACAGGAGGAGGGAGCGCGACGACGAGTACCGCAGGCGGGACGAGCGGGACGAGCGGCGCGGCGAGGGGCGGAGCAAGGGCGCGTCGGGCGGCATGGGTGCGTACGCCGACCTCGAGCGGCTGGTGCGCGGCGGGTAGCTCGTGCCGAGTCGTGCAACGAGTGCCTTTCTACTGTTCTCTCGTCCTACGAGACGCGCCTCGAGGGAGAGAAGGAGAGCTATGCTACAGGAGAGGCTCGAGAGCAGCTACAAGTGCGTCTAAAGGATGCGATGGTGGTTGCGGGAGGGTCCCGAGGGGAGAGAGGACTAATCACAAGGGGAGGGGAGAGGCTGACCTAGCACTCGAAAAGCGCGATCTCGAGCGAGACCGGGTAGACGGAAATGTACTTGGTCGTCTCGAGGCGGACGGCCTGCGCCATGGGCGTCGGCCCGCATGCTGCGAGGGGAAGCGCAGGTCAGCTCATGCTCTGTGCAACGTCGAGAGGCGAAAGGAGGAAAGAGATGGGCGGAGGCATGGAGAGGGAGGAGGAAGAGGAGCGAGGACGCACCGACGACGAGCGACTTGCCCTGCGCGTTGGCGATCCACCTCGGCACGATCACGTCGATGTGCGGTCGCCCAGGGAGAATGGTGAGCGCATCGGCGATCGGGCTCTCGGCGTACGAGTTGACGCTCATGACGCTCGCGCGGCGCTGCTGCAGCGTCGGCGGCGGCGGCAGCTCCTTGGTCATGAGGTCGACCGTCTCGGGCGAGGGCGCCGCCATGCCGCGCGTCACGTACAGCTCGATCTCGAGCTGCACGCCGGCCTCGTACGCCGTCTTGGCCGAGTGCAGGAGCTCCTTGAGCGTCCACACCGACTGCTCGACCGACTGGACCGTCCACACGACCCGGACCCGGGTCGCGCGCGAGTACGAGTTGCGCGCCTTGTGCAGGATGTCGGCAAGCACTGCGAGCGAGTTGTGAGAGAGGGTCAGCGAGCCGAAGGGAGGAGGAGATGCAACTTGGGAAGGTCGAGCGAGGGGGAGAGACGACGAGGACGCACTGCTCATGATGTGCGAGATGCCCGACCCGCCCGCGACGAGGAGGATCTCGTGAAACTGCTCCGTGTCGGTGCAGCCGCCGTACGGGCCCTCGACCGTCATCCAGATGTCGGCCGCGCCCGTCTCGCTGCGCGCGAGCCGCCGCGCGAGGTCCTTGGTCATGCCGTCGCGCGTGCGCATGACGAAGAGCATGTCGCGCCGGCCCTGGGCGTCGGCCGCCGAGCACGAGGGGACGTTCGAGATCGAGAACGGGTGCGACTGGAAGTAGATCCACGGCGTCGAGAGGAGCGACGGGTCCCAGAACGAGAGGTAGGCGTGCTGGCCGGCTGCAAGGGAAAGATGCTCGAGTCAGCTGCGGACTCGAAATGTGCAACGAGAGGAGCGAGAGCTGGACGCACCGTGCCACTCGCCCTTGAAGGGCACGTGCAGGACGATGGCGCCCTCGATCAGGGTCGCGCGCGCCTTGATGAGCGGCGCGCGGAACTGCAGCCTGCACAGCAGGGTGATCGACACGAGCTGGAGGGCCCGGGCGACGCGCTCGAAGATCCAGAAGCCGAGAGGGACGTAGAGCCAGACCTTGAGCGAGGGGACGTCTGCGGGCAACGAGGGGACCGTGCGTCAGCGGAACGCTCTGCAGCGACGACGAAAGAGGGAGAGGGACGCACGGTAGATGATGCCGACGAGGACCATGATGACGCCGACGACGTGCGCGACGAGGAAGAGCTCGTACCACCGCATGCGAATCGGGCGCCACGAGAAGAAGCAGAGGAGGAAGAGGCCGACGATCATGGCGATGCCCGTCTGGCCGAGGTAGTTGTGCAGGTACAGCGTGTTGACGCCGGTGCCGCCAAAGTACTTGAAGTTGGCGAACGTCGCGTCGAGCGTGTGGACGACGCCTAGGAGGGCCATCCAGAAGGCGACGAGCTTGTGCGCGAACCGCAGGTGCTGGTACTCGATGCCGGTCAGGAACTGCACCAGGCTGTTCCTACCCGTGAGCGCGATGACGGCCGGCAGCTGCGCCATCGACATCCAGCCGCAGCGCAGCGCGATGACATGGATCGTGTTCCAGACGCTCTCTTGCGGGCCGTCGTACTCCATCGTGACGCCCTGCGAGACGGCATTGACGTCAGCGCCCGCTCTGCAGGAACAGTGCAAGTGACAAGGAGAGGAAGAGGACGCACGAGGACAAAGCCAACGTTGATGGCGAACGAGGCGACGACGAGGAAGACCTGGAGCGGGTTCTCGAGCCCGAACGCCCACCGGGAGCGCAACGGGTAGAAGATGGCGGCGCCGACCTTGGCGCTCCACGTCGCGCGGTGCCCGAGCGCGGCGTAGCCCTCCTTCTGCTCGCCGAGGCGCTCCATCTGGAGCGCGTCGAGCTTCTGCAGCGCAAGGCGCCAGGCCCGGTTGTGCCGCGCGACGACGCGGAACACGTTGCGGATGGCGAGGAGGGCGACGCAGGCGACGATGATGTACTGGTACGCCGCCGCAAAGTCGCGGTTGGCGGCCTGCTGCCGCAGGGTCGAGTGCGCCTTGGTGACGGCGGCGTCGGCGGCGCGCTTGACGATGGCGTGCGGGTAGGTCGGGGTCGCTGCCACCTGGGCAGCGAATGCGGCGAGAGGGGTGGGCGACATTGTCGTGTGTCGAGGTCGAGTCGGCCGGCCGAGCGAAAGACGAGGGAGCGAGGAGGACGAGGAGGAGGAGAGGATGCGGCGACGACGACGGTGCCTGCCCGTCGGTGGTCGAGCTGGAACGACGAAGGAGGGTCGGACGGCGAAGAGGCTAGCGCAGCAGCAGAGAAGAGGGAGGAGAGCAAGAGAGAGCCGGCGCCCAGGGCAACGGGCACGACCCGACGAGGAACAACGACGACGCGGAGAAGCACAGTCGTCCCTGCATCCGTCGCTCGGCCGCCAGGGATCCTCAGAGCCCCGCGCGCGCATGTGCACGACTCCGGCAGCACCTTGAGTGCATCGAGCCGCAAGCGGCGATGCGCTCGACTCGGCCGCGCTCGACCTGCCGCATCCGGGCGAGAGGGCGAGTCCCCCGACGAGAGAACGGCCTGCACGACCGGCTGCCCTGCGAGACCTGCTCCTCGTGTCGCTGTGCGCGTGCGCACCTCGAGTACAGCCCGATCGCCCAGCTCCGGGAAGGACGACCGCATCCAGCGTCGGCGAGGAGACCGGGCCCTCCCCGCGGTGGCCGGGGCAGCGCGGCGTACAGTGAGCGCCGGGTGCGGCTGAGCAGCATGCAGCTTTGTCAGCTGGGACAGAGAGCATCTCGGTCCGGTGGGAGGACGAGTGGTGGTCGAGTGCAAAGGGAGGGCCGGCTCCACCCTCGAGCTCTCGCTCGCTCAACACGCTCGCACACCCCTGGCTGGTCGTTTGACCTGCGCAGCTCGCCGTATAGTGCTCACAGAGCGTGCTTGCGTACTCGTGCACTCGCCCTCGGCGTTGCAGGATCCGGCTCCGCCTCATCTCCCCACTTCATCTCTCCCTCGCCCTCTCGTTCCGTCCTCCACTCTAGGCGCTCTCGCCGGCCGCTCAATGCCGCCAGGTACTACTGCGCGAGGCCCGGACGCGCGCGCGGCTGGGTTAGAAGGCGATGGCAGGGCGCAGGACCGAGCGGTCGGCAGCTCGCCTCCCACCAGCAACGATGGGCGACTCTCGGGCGCGATTAGGGCCCCGTGCTCGACGTCCAAGGGCGCCTGTGCTCAGCTTCTCGCCGCTCACGGACTGTCGACCAAGATCTGGCGACATCGGGCGCACGACGGCCTGCTCGCGCTCGCCGCATCGTCTGACCTCGCTCGAGCGCTTTGCGGCGGCCTCTCCGGCTTTGCTGTGATTCTCGATGCGTTCCGTTCATGCTGTGCTACCGCTCAGCTGCTTGTGTCCATACAGCAGCCGAGCGAGCCGCCTTCTAGCTTGCTCGCTCGTCTTGCTCTCCTCGCGTTCGACACCAGCCTTGAAGCTTCAGCACGCCCTTCCTACTTCTTCTGAGCTTCCAAGCGAGCTCAATCTTGTGCTCGAAGCTCTCGACGAGCCCTGCGAGGCAGCGGACGACCACAGAAGGCCGTTTGACCGCAGCGAAGCCGAAAACAACGTTTCGCCGGCGCCTGACCAGCTGTCCTGCTTCTCTGCACGTTCAGGCCTCGTCAGAGAGAACGCAGAGAGCGAGGAGCAAAGTGAGAGAGCCAAAAAGCAGAGACGCGAGGCGAGATCGCTTGTCGAGGTCGCGCTCGCGCCGGCGGCCGGCGGACGACGGCGTTGAGCTGGGCTCGGTTGCTCCCCTCCCTCTCCCCACTCGCTCCTGCTCCGGCTCTCTCACCACAGCCAGACCTTCAGCCCATCATGCTTCCCCTCGACCAGGTGCGCTCCCCCTCCCTCTCCCTCTGCGCCCGGCCGCACCTCGCTGACCTCGCTATCGCCTCCTCCCAATCCTCCCTCGTCCTCGCCCTCGTTCCGCCCTCGGTGTGTGCGCCAACACAGGTCACCTCGCAGCTCGAATGGCTCCAGAACCTCCAGATCCCGCCTACGGCGCCCGAGGGCCTCAACCACAAGTCGCTCCGCAAGGTGAGTGGGGATCGATCTCGCCTCGCCTCGTCCCAACCCGCGTCGAGCGTGTCGCTGGAGGGCTTCGAGGGGCACAGAGGGGACTGGAGGGACTTTCTGCAGCGGCGGATCTCCATCGCGAGGCCTGGAAGCGGGCGCAGGGCAGCAGTGACGCCGACGGGAGCTCGTCAACCCGAGGGGGGCTGTGCTCACCTCTTCACAGCCTCGGAAAGTTGCGTTCGAGTAGCGCTGACCTCTCTCTGATGCTCGCAGACCTCGATCATCGCGACCATCGGTGCGTCGCGCACCTCGCCGTGCTTCTGAGCGACCCCTCAAGCTCGTGCTGACCTCGGCCCGCTTCTCCCGCCCGCAGGCCCCAAGACCAACTCGCCCGAGATGATCCAGAAGCTCCGCACTGCCGGCGTCAACGTCGGTGCGTCCCTTTTTCTGTTCGAGCTCTCGCGACGCGGCGACTGACGAGTTCCCCCACTTGCTCGGCTCCCGCAGTCCGCATGAACTTCTCGCACGGCTCGTACGAGTACCACCAGTCGGTCATTGACAACACCCGCAAGGCTGTTGCCTGTGCGTCCTCTTTCGGGCGTGCTCCTCGACCCTCGCGCTCAGGCACTGACTCGGCTCACCTCGACTCGCAGCGACTGACGGCCGCCCGGTCGCCATCGCCCTCGACACCGTGCGTCTCGTCTTTCTCTGCACCTGTGCGAGCTCTCACTGACCCACGGCATCTTCTCCGAGCGCAGAAGGGCCCCGAGATCCGCACCGGCAACATGGTCAACGACGTTGACGTGCGTCCCCTCTCCTCCTCGCTCTCCCTCACGCGCACCCGAGGCTGACTTCCCTCTCTTCCGCACCTCGCAGATCAAGATCAACGCCGGCCACCGCATGAAGATGACGACCAACCCCGAGTGGGCGACCAAGTGCGACGACAAGGTCATGTACCTCGACTACGCCAACATCACCAACGTCCTCCAGCCGGGCAAGCCCATCTACGTCGACGACGGCATCCTGTCGTTCAACGTCATCTCGGTCGGCAAGGACGAGCTCGAGGTCGAGGCTGTCAACAACGGCACCCTGTCGAGCAAGAAGGGCGTCAACCTCCCCGGCACCGACGTCGACCTGCCGGCCATCTCGCAGAAGGACAAGGACGACCTCACGTTCGGTGTCAAGAACGGCGTCGACATGATCTTTGCGTCGTTCATCCGCCGCGGCCAGGACGTGCAGGACATCCGCGCCCACCTCGGCGAGGCCGGCAAGAACATCAAGATCATCGTCAAGATCGAGAACCTCCAGGGCGTCGCCAACTTTGACGAGATCCTGCGCGAGACGGACGGCGTCATGGTCGCCCGCGGCGACCTCGGTATCGAGATTCCGGCGTCGCAGGTCTTCATGGCCCAGAAGATGATGATCGCCAAGTGCAACCTCGCCGGCAAGCCCGTCATCTGCGCCACCCAGATGCTCGAGTCGATGACCGTGCGTCCTCTCCCTCTCTCTCTCTCTCTTCGCCGTCTGTGCGCCGCCGCCACGAGATCCGGACGCTGACGCTTTGACCCCCTCGCGCTCGCAGTACAACCCTCGCCCGACCCGCGCCGAGGTCTCGGACGTCGCCAACGCCGTCCTCGACGGTGCCGACTGCGTCATGCTCTCGGGCGAGACGGCCAAGGGCACGTACCCGATCCAGGCCGTCGAGATGATGGCCGAGACGTGCCTGCTCGCCGAGGCGACCGTCTCGTACGCGTCGCTCTTCAACGAGCTGCGCTCGCTCGCGCGCCGCCCGACCCCGACCTCGGAGACGGTCGCCATGGCGGCCGTCGCCGCCGCGATCGAGCAGAACGCCGGCGCCATCATCGTCATGTCGACCTCGGGCGAGACGGCGCGCCTCGTCAGCAAGTACAAGCCCCCCTGCCCCATCATCACCGTCACGCGCAACGTGCAGACGGCGCGCCAGGCGCACCTGTACCGCGCCGTGTACCCGATGTACTTTGACCAGCCGCGCCCCGAGACGAACGAGGGGTGGCAGACGGACGTCGACAACCGCATCCGCCACTCGTGCAAGCAGGCGCTCAAGCTCGGCATCGTGCGCAAGGGCGACACGATCGTCGCGCTCCAGGGATGGCGCGGCGGCCAGGGCAGCACCAACAGCATGCGCATCCTCGCCGTCCCCGAGGAGGAGGACGCCCTCATCCTGCGCCCGACCGAGAAGTAGAGCGCCCTCGGCACTCTCGCTCCCCCTCTCCTTCCCTCTCCCGCTTCTCCTTCCGGTCTCTCCTTCGCAGTCACCCGGTCGTCGTCCTGTCGTTGATAGTTCTGTCCCCCTTTCCCTCGCGCTCTCTCTCTCTCTCTCTCTCTCTCTTTCTCCCTCGCAACCTCTCCGCGCACTCAAAACTGCCACTTAGACGAGCTTAGCACCACATCTTCTGCGATGCACGACGAGAGACGGACACGAGAGGGGAAGCTACGGCTGAGCTGGACGAGGAGACGAGGAGGGGCGGAACGTGCGCGTGTCGCGAGAGCGAGGAGGCGGTCGGGCCGCGGGCGGCGGTAGGAGCTGCAAGGGCGAGGCAAGGGCGTCAGCATGCGCACTGCAGAATGAGAGATCGAGAGGAAGGGAGGAAGGGAGCACGAGGACGAGACGACGCACCTCAAGCGAGCGCGAGGCAGCCCTGATCCTTCGAGCGGATCGAGAGGTGCGCGAGGCGCAGCTTGCCGTGCGACCAGTGCCCGACGGCGCTGTGCGCTCGAATCGTGACGACGCGCTCGTCGCGCGGCGTGAGCTCGGGGTGGAAGTAGTCGACGAGCGGGCGCAGGGCGCGGATCTTGCTCGCCCGCCGGGTCGGCTTGACGATCCAGCGCAGGAGGACGGCGAGGCTGATGGCCGAGCCGTCGATGGTGGCTGAGGCGGCTTGGCTCGACTCGTCGCAGATGTCGACCTTGACCGACAGGCGCTTGGTCCCCTTGTACGTCTCGGTCGCGCTGCGGACCTCGCTATTGAGGAACTCGATGCGGACGTAGGGCAGGCCGTCGTCGTCGTCGTCGTCGAGTTGGCGGCAGTCAAACCTGCAGGTGGAGCGTAGACTCAGCGCGAGAAGGCGAGCAGGAAGGACCTGGAACTAGCGAGCGCACCGGACTCGGAGCGAGGCGAACGAAAAGCACTGCGGCGGGCCCGACTTGACGCCGCGCATAAGCCTGGTCACGGAGCTGTCGCTGTCGCGCACCGAGTCGCAGAAGTCCTCGATGAGCGAGACACGAGTCGGCGCGCGGTCGCGGACGTGCTGCTCGGCCAGCCTGAGCGCGGCGGCGCGCGAGGCACATTTGGCCAGCTCGTGGTCGACGCGCAGGAGCAGACCTTTGAGCTTGAAGTGCTCGGCCTCGGCCTTGAGCGCCTCGAGCGCCTGCCGCTCGCTCATACCGTCGCGCGGCTTGACCGGGTCGAGGAAGTCGTCGTAGCCGCTCAGCCACTCGACGATGAGGTCGAAGTAGGTCGAGCGGCGGTCAGAGTAGTACACCGTGCACCCGCCATTGCCGCCGAGGAAGACGCCGGTGAAGTGGATGGGCGAGTCGGCGCGGATCTGGGTGGACGAGAGGCGGAAGGGCGAGCCGCGCAGCACGATCGTGTAGGTCGGCGGCGGTGGGGCGTAGGGCAGCTGGCAGCCCATCTTGGCCGGATACAGAGCGAAGCAGAGCCAAGAAGCGAGAGCCGAGCGAGCGGGACGAGGGAGAAGGGCGGGTTCGCTTCATCGGCGCGAGCGCTCTTTCCGCAATCAGCTCGCTCCTCTCACTTGCTGAGCTCTCGAGCCCATGTCAGAGCCCGTCGACCTCTCTGCACAGCACGCTGCCGAGCCGTCCTCGCCGCCCAAGGCGCCGCTCGCCCTCCCCGCCCCGGCCGACGTCGAGGGCGGCGTCAACCAGCTCGAGGTCAACGGCCAGAGCTTCAGCCTGCTCGACTCGATGGGCCCGACCGTGGTCAACTCGGACGGGGTACGTCCATCCATCTCTCCAACCCCCAGCCCGCGCTCGCGCTCCCCCTCCTGCTCGTCGACCGTCTCGGAGGCGGTGCAGCTGACCTCTCTCGCCCTCTCCCGCCTCGCAGACCCTCTCGCGCATCGCCAACTGGAGCGAGATGATCCCGTCCGAGCGCGCCCGCATCCTGCGCGTCCTCGGTAAGCGCAACGGCGTCCGGCTCGAGGCCAAGCGGGCAGAGCTCGAGGGCGAGGGGGCGGCGCAGGGCGGCACGGGCGCAGGGCAGTGAGGAGGGCTTCGTCGCTGGGCTACATGGTGCGTCGACGACTCGCTCGTCCTCGCCCAGTCTGACGCTCGCTGACTCTTGCTCCTCGCGCAGTACATAACGGTCGTCGAGCAGTGTTGCAAGCAGATTCCGTCGTTCCACAGCCCTCGCGGCGTCTTCTCTTTGCGCTCGTAGTGGAGAGACAGGGATCGGCTTCCTGATGAGCTTTTGCTTGCTGCTGTGCGAGCGAGGCTCGCGGGAAAACGGGCCGAGGGAGGGCGGAGGAGGAGGACGAGAGGGATAGCGACGTCGCAATGCACTACTCGCTCCCGCGCCTGGGTCCTTTCCAGCTACAGCAACCCAGAGAGAGCCACGCTCGCACTGCAGAGCACCGAGCCGAGCGAGAGGAGCGTTGCGCGAACTTCATCAGCTCGTCGCGATCCACACCTCCCTCCTCCCTCCCACCACCTCGCGCCCGCTGCGATGGCTCGCACACGATCCGCACGCGCCCGCTCACCCGCTTCTGTCCTCGACCCACCCACCGCCGCGCCCAACGAGCCCACAGCCGTCGACCCCGCCCCGCCCAGCGCGACGTCACCGCTCTCCCCCTCCGCCCCTCTCGCCAGCCCGAGGCGCAAGAAGCGGCCCGTCGAGCCCAAGGCCGACCGGCTCGGCGCGCGCAAGAAGGCCCGCCTCTCGGCCATCGAGGTCGGCGGCGACCGCGACCGCGACGAGGTGGGCGAGGCGGTGCAGCAGCGGCGCGGCGGCGGTCGGGCGGCGCAGGATGGCCAGGGCGACGAGGCGGAGCGGCTTAGCAGGGTGGGAAAGAAGGTCACGCTCAGCGACGGGCAGCAGGACTATACGATCAGTGCGTCCGCTCCCTCTCTCTCGTCCTCTCGGGCAGCCGACTCGGACGAGGAGCTGACCCTGACTCGCCCTCCTGCAGCTTGCCCGCTACCCTGGCGCGACAGCAAGACGCGCGAGTTCAACTTTGACGACTACCCCGACTTTCGACCCAACATGTCGCCCGAGTGCGTCCCTCGTCCCTCCCGCCCTCGGTCGTCGAGCTGCTGCTGACCCACTCTCTCTCTCTCGCCTCGCAGGGAGATCATCCGCCAGGGCTCGTTCGACGGCGGCTTCTTCAGACCTGTCAAGGTGCGCTCCTCCCCTCGTCGGCAAGCGTGCGAGGAGCAGGAGCTGACCGAGGACGATCCGTGCGCGCAGAGCCAGAAGTCGGGTCGAGAGCTGCACGAGGACTGGACCGACTTGCCCAAAGGTGCGTCTCGTTCCTCGAGCTCGGTTGCAGTACGAGGTGGCGCCGAGACTGACCCAGAGGCCCTGCGCAGAGTGGTACGACGGCCTGGACGTTTCTCTCGTGCGCTCGCTCCCTCCTCGGTCCCTCGCCCTCTCGTGCTCCGAGCTGACGCCTCCTCCACCCTCCTCTCTCGCCCGCAGTACCTCACGCGACCCGACCCGGGCGACACGTCGGTCAACAAGTGGCAGGCGCGCATGGGTCAGCCGTTCGAGGCGTGGGAGAAAAACGGCTGGCTTCGGCCCGAGCACGACGCGCGCGGCTGGTTCTCGTGGTACTACCGCTTCTACCTCGGGCGCAGGTGCGACGACGATGCGCGACAGGTGCAGCGCTGGGCGGGCGTCGCGGGCAACTCGGGCAGGTTCAAGAGGATGCTGCTCGGCAAGTACAGGGACCGGGGAGTCCGTGCGTCGCTCGTTTCACTTGAGCTTCGGCGCCGACACGACACACAGTCGAGAAGTCTGCTGATGCCAAGATCTCCTCGTCCATGACGCAGACTTTGTCGAGCCTGATGAGGAGCTCGTCTCGCCGGGCATCCGACAGACGCTCAACCATTGGTGCGTCCGCCTCTCGCTCTCTCGAGATCTCGTGCTCGGCCTCGAAGCTCAAGCTGACCTCCGCGCCTCGCGCGCAGGGCGTACGACCCGACAACGGCGCACCTCAACCGGTTCCGCGAGGAGAAGGGCGACCGGGTCGCCAACGACGACGCCGACGAGTAGCGCTCGTGCGCGAGGCACCGTCGCATATACCTCGAGCGGCCGTGCGACGGCGAGGGGCGGCAGGTGGAGCACCGGGCGGGCGCGCCATGCAGGTGGAGAAGATGCTGCGCGGCGAGAACGGGGAGCTGGGCCTCGGTGCGTCGCGCTTCCTCTTGGTCTTCGGCTTGGACTCGACGTGCACTCGAGTCGCTTGCTGATTTGCCCAGTGCACGACTGCCGCAGACTTTGTCGGGCCCGACGAGGAGCTCGCCTCGCCGGTGATCCAGCAGACGTTCGACCACTCGTGCGTCCCTCTCACTCCCTCACTCGCACTCTCGCTCGACCTCGACGTCTCGGCTGACCTCCCCGTCGGCGCACGCAGCGCCTACGACCCGACGTCGGCGCACCTCAACCGGCTCGGCGAGGACGAGGGCGACTCGCTCGACGACGTCCACGAGGAGCGCTCTCCCTTCATCTCTCTACGCTTCCTACACGCTCAACCTGGAATAGAAGCACGTCTAGATACAATGGTACACGGCGAGCGAGTGTCTGTGCTACAGCGAGAGCGAGAGCGAGAGAGGTTCCGTGCGCTCATTGAGCAGGAGCCGCCGGGCGCGCCATCCTCGGCCAGGGATCGCAGCGGTCCCAGCCCCTGACGGCGCGCGACAGGTAGTACAGGGCCATGTCGCCAAACAAATGGGCGGGCGCACCGGCGGCGAAGTGTTGATCGTCGGCTATGAGAGGAGGGAGGGTCAGGCTCGAGGCTCCGCGCGAGACGAGCGAGAGCGAGAGCGAGAGAGCCGCGACGCACCATACCGCCGCTCGCCGGTGAGGAGCGACGCCCACTCGAAGACGGGCACGCGCATCTTGGCGAGGACGGCGCGCAGGCTCTGGTTGAGCTGGAACACGGCGACGTTGCCCTCGTTCCTGTTTGTCTGGTGCTCCTGCCCGAGGCGAAACATGACGGGCGTGCCGGGGAACGCGTCCCGGACGGCGTCGATGAAGGCGCGCGTGCGAGAGCGGTGCCACGCGAGCTCGGAGTAGGTGAGGGGGCGCTCGTCTTGGCGGAGGAGGGTGCCGCGGTCGAAGTGGCGGGCGTGGTGGGCAAAGTAGCGCAAGTCCTGCGCGAGGAGAGCGTCAGGACGAGGGCGCGGAAAGGCGAGCTCGGGAGAGATGAGGACGGACCCAGAAGAACGAGTTGAGGACGATGAGGCTCGGGCGGCCGACCTCGGCGACGGCGGGCAGCCAGTACTCCTTGAGCCGGCCCTCGACCGAGTACGGGCCCGGGTTCTCGTTCTCGTGCGACGTCTCGATCTGAGGGATGTTCCACGGGTCGGGCTCGCTCGACTCGGATTCGGGCGAGAGGCCGTAGTGGAAGAACGAGGCGAACGTGAGGTTGAGGTCCTGCGAGCGCGAGAATTAGGGTCAGGTCGTGCAGGAAGAGGAGAGGCTCGTTCAGGAGAGGAGATTGACGCACGGGGAAGCGACAGTTGGCCTTGATGTGCCAGTGCGGCACCTCGAGGACGGCTCCTCCCGCCTCGTGCTGCTGGCAGAACACCTCGAGGTTCATCCGGTCGTGTCTGCAGAAGCACGTCATCAGTCTGTGCGAAAACTTGGGGCATTTGGGAGAGCCTGGACGCACGAGTCGCCGATGAACCAGACGCTCTTGCCGCGAGCGAAGGCGAGGTCGTGCGGCTTGACCTTCTCGTTCAGCATGTCGCCAAATGCCGGCGCCGCCAGGCTCAGGGCGGCGTCTGGAGGGTCCAACGAGGCGTCGATCACGGTCGGCGCCGTGAGGTCGTCGAGCGAGGCCGAGGGAGGATAGGCGAAATGGCGGAGCGAGAGGTTGGACGGTCGGTGGACGTCTGCGCGAGTGAGGGTCAGCTCTTGTTCGCTGCTGCACCGACGAAGGAGGGTTGTACGTACATCCGAGCGAGCTGAAAGGGTCGAAGCAGTCATTGTCGGCGGTGCTTGCGGTCGGGTTGCTCCTCCAGGCCTGCGGACGGTGGGGAAGAGTCAGCTCAGCACGGCCTCGGGCTGCGATAGAGGCGGGGAGGACGCACCGAGTGGACGAGAAGGACGAAGGCGACGATCCAGCCGGTGTAGGCCCAGTTGAGCGAGCGGACGGCGGCGTGAGCAGGGCCGGCGGCGAGGACGAGAGGTTGGAGGAGAGGCTGGAGCGAGGCGCGTCGTGGTGGGCCGCCGAGCTCACCCAGCTCTGCGAGGTCGTCCTTCTGCTCGACGCGCGTGTACGCAGCCATGCGCACCTCGAGCGAGAGCGAGGGCGGAGGAAGAGAGAGGCTGGCCGAGCGGAGCGCGAGGCCAAGTGATCGAGACCGCAGCCGCGGCGCTACTTACCTCTGCATTACCTTTGCTCGTCCTAATCCTGATTAGCTTTTGCTCTCCCTTCGCTCGTCTCCAGCCAACCACGGCGCGCGCCTGCTCACTCGGCCCCCTCCTCTCGCACCCACCTCTCGCCCGCAGCCATGTTCCGCGCCTTCGCCTCCGCCACCCGCGCCGCCCGCCGCGCCTACTCGACCGCCGCCCCGGCCGGCGCCAGCGCCAACGAGTTCGAGGCCGGCCGCCAGGCCATCGCCGACCACGCCAAGCACTCGGCTGAGCTCTGGCGCAAGATCACGTGCGTCCTCGTACTCTCTTTGTTGCTTTCACAGTCTATTTGGAGCGGCTGGAGCGGCTGGAGAGGGAGGAGCGGGCGAGGTGGGACGGCGCGGGGTCGGCGAGGGCGGGAGGACTCTCTCGCTGGCGCAGGGGTAGCACGGGCGAGCCGGCAGATCTGCAGCACAGCAGCTGCTTGAGCGAGCTGCCTCGTCTGAGCCGGACCATCTGCTGCGCGGCGTCCTCGAGGCTCTCTGCGCTCTCTCCTCGCATCCGCACTTCCCGGCCCTTCCGCGCCCACGGTCACTGACGCTCTTGCCTCGCCTCCTGTCCTTCGTGGAACAGCTACTACGTCGCCTTCCCGTCGAGTACGTCCGCCTCTCGCAGATCGATCGGGGCGACTTCGGGCGAGGCGAGGTCGCTGCTGTCGGGCGAGGGCCGCTCGGCCCCCATCCTCAAGCCGTTCAAGCAGGCATACGACCATGCAGCGCGCAAACGTCGATCTGGACGTCGGGCGGCTCGGTCGCGGAGCGGCGACGGCCGCTCGTGCCGCCGAGCGTTGCGCCGCTGCGACCCTCCCAGCGCCGACTCGAGCAGCTCTCCCTCTTCCACGCTCTCAGACTGACCTCTTCCCTTCCCTCTTCTCCTTCGCACAGTCATCATCGGTCTCCTCAACGCCAAGGCCCTCGCCGACGAGCACGAGAAGCACCTCGAGCACATCAAGGAGGACAACGGCGGCGAGCTCCCCGAGCGCATCGTCTACGTGCGTCCGGCTCTCCCCATCTCCCTCCCTCGCCCTCGTGTACATATGCTGACGCCCTCCACGTGCACAGCCCTGTGTGTCTCGCCTCGGCACCTCTTCTCGGCGTCGACAGGCGTCCTCGGACCGCACAGGCGCACTCGCTGACCCTCTCTTGCACCCCCACCTCCCCCACGACCTCACCAACTTCTCGACCTGCTCTCAAAAGACTTCAACAAGAGGGAGAAGGGTAAATCCCCCGCCGTCGTCGTGATCCTGCAGATACTGCGACTGACTTCCTCTTCCTCCCCTCCACCTCTGCCGCCCGCTCCCGCTCCATCTTCTCCCTCGCTGCAGACTTCCGTGCGTCCTCTTCCTCTCCCTGTCCCTCGCTCGCCGCAAGCGCAGACGAGACTGACTCTTTGCCGTCGACCTCTCGCAGCCTGGGGCCCGAACACGCCGTTCTTCAACCCGCACGTGCGTCCTCTCTCGCTTTTCTCGTCATGTCCGCGCTTCGACCGAGGCTGATCGTCGAGCTCTCTGTCTGCAGGTCAACATCGCCGTCGAGTAAGCGGTCCGCTGCGGACGGCTTGGTCTGGGCTCTCGAGTGCGCAAGGGCGGTCGGAGCGGGAGGGTTTCTGGCTGCAAAGGTGGACGTTCTCCTTCAGACCTGGCCTAGTCTCGCTACGAGCGAGCTCGAGAGCTCGAAAGCGACCGTCTACAGCGAGAGACAGGCGAGCTGACGGCGAGCCGCGGCGGCTTCCCCACAGCTGGTTCCGCTCGTCCTCGCCGCTTGCCCTCACGCTCGCCTCGCACACGGGCTGTCGCCGCTCCGGAGAGCTCGATCTCCGCACTCGGATCGCTAGCGCAGCCTCGGCATTGAGCCCCAGGCGCACGCTCCTCCCGCCGGCGACGCTCGACTGGTTCGCCCGAGCGATGAGAACGAGGCCGTCTTTCTCCTCCCTCGTCCACCCTTGCTGAGACAGCACGACCGCTATGCCTGCTACGACGACCTCGGACAAGACTGCGCTGGACGCGGCGAGCCACACGACGGCGTGAGTCGCCCTCTCCCCTCCCCGCCTCCTCAACCTCGAGCCGGCCGCGCCACGACGACGGACAAGCTGACGCCTCGCCACCGCTCGCAGTGTGATCGTGGGAGCGGGAGTGTCGGGTCTCGATGCGCTCATCCAGTTCAAGCGCTTGCTCAAACTCGAGGACGTCGTCTGCTAGTGCGTCCCCCTCCTCCTCGCCCGCTCAGCCTGACCTCCTCTGCGGTCGCTGACCTCGTCTTTCCTCGTGCGCAGCGAGAAGGATGGCGAGATTGGCGGGACCTGGGCCGCTAACCGCTACCCTGGAGCATCTTGCGACGTGCGTCAGCCTCTCGCCGCCGTCGACGACGTCCACCCTCGAGCAGCTCGTTGACCCACCTCGACCGACCGCGCAGATCCCGATCGCCTTCTACTCGTTCTCGTTCGAGCCCGCGACCGAGTTCTCGACCCAGTGGCCCGGCGCCGAGGGCATCTGTCGCTACTACCACCGCGTCGTCGACAAGTACCGCGTCCGGCCCCAGATCGTCTTCCGCACCGTCGTCGACGAGGCACGCTTCTCGCGCTCGACGGGCCTGTGGACGGTCCAGCTGCGCAACGTCGTCACGGGCGAGACGCGCACCAAGACGTGCAACACCCTCGTCTCGGCCGTCGGCGCCCTGTCGACCCCGGCCGACGCGCCGTTCGACACGACCAAGTTCGACGGCGCCGTCATGCACAGCGCGCGGTGGGACAAGGACGTGTCGCTCAAGGACAAGGACGTCGTCGTGCTCGGCAACGGGTGCTCGGCCGCGCAGCTCGTGCCGGCCATCCTCCCCGAGGTCAAGTCGCTCACCCAGATCGCGCGCGCCAAGCACGCCATCGTGCCGCCCAACGCCATCGTCGACAACGCCTTCACGAACGGCCTCTATCGCTGGATCCCAGGCGTGCGTCCTCTCTCCCTTCTCGCCGCCGCTCGAGCACAGGGATCGGTCCTGACCTCGTCCTCTTCCTTCCTCCCTCGCAGCTGTTCACCTTCTTCCGCTGGGCGGTGTACTCGATCTGCGAGAGCTACTTCTACCTCGCCGACAAAGACGCCGGCGCCGAGGGCCGCAAGCAGATCCACGAGACGAGCACCCAGTAGTGCGTCCTGCGCTTGAACCCTCGTCCCCCTCGTCGACCTCGCTGACTCTCGCCGCCCTCGTCTCGCTCGCAGCATCGAGAAGACGGCGCCCGCCAAGTACCGCGACCAGCTCGTGTACGACTTCGAGTTCGGCCAAAAGGTGCGCTCGCTCGTTCGCTCGCTCGTCGTCGTCGTGGTCGAGCACGAGGACCGTGCGCTGACCCCTTCCTCTCGCCCTCCCTCTCGCCCTTCCCCTTCCACCTTCCTCGCTCGCCTCCTCGTCATCGCCCGCAGCGCCGCATCATCGACTTCTCGGGCTACTGCCCCTCGCTGCACAGCCCCAAGTTCAACCTCCTCCTGCCCGACACAATCGTCTCGGCCCAGGGCCGCACTGTCACGACCGAGAAGGGCGTCGAGGTGCCGGCCGACGTCATCGTGCTCTCGACAGGGTTCAAGGTGACCGAGTACCTCCACCCGCTGTCCGTGTTCAGCGGCGAGGGCGAGAGCCTTGTCGAGCGGCTCAAGGGCAACGGCGTCAAGACCTACATCAGTGCGCTGCCTCTCTCTTTCTCCTCTCTCGCTCTCGACAGCCCTCGCTGACGACCGTGCACACTCGCTCGCAGCGTCGATGGTCGCCTCGTACCCGAACTTCTTTCTCCTCATGGGCCCGAACTCAGTGACAGGTCACTCGTCGGCCCTGTTCAACACCGAGTGCACGGTCGACATGATGGTCCAGCTCCTCCAGCCCGTCGTCAAGCAGCTCAAGGCGCGCTCGAGATCGAGCGGCGAGGAGCGCGAGGGCCCGGCGCCGAGCGTCGAGGTGACTCAGGCCGCCGAGGACGAGTGGTACGCCAAGATGCGCGCCCAGATGGCGAAGATGGTGTGGGAGGTGGATGGCGGCATCGTGTTTTACTCTCTCTCCGTCGTTCTCGTCCGTTCTGCGCTGACCCTACCCCTTTCTCGCGCGCGCAGTCGTGGTACGTCGACCCGAGCATCGGCAAGTGCACGACCCTGTGTGCGTCCCGCTCCTCCTCTTCCTTCTCCTTCTCGCTCGCCGTCTCTCTACAGTACCGTGACTGACGCTCTCGCCGTCGCACGCAGTCCCCTGGAGCCAGCCCGAGTTCCTGCGCCAGACGCGCGAGGCGCCCGAGGAGCGCTTCGTCTGGTCCCACTGCGCCTGAGCGCGCTCTCCTTCGTCCTCTCCCTCGCCTACTTTCTTCTCCTGCCTAGGGTACCTACGCTCTGCGCGTCGCTCGCCCTCCTCCCTCGATCCTTCCCGCCCTCCTTCCTTTCCCTCCCTCTTGACGCCCTCTTTCGTCCTTCTTTCCTCGCTCCTTCCATCTCGCCGCTCGCGCCTATCGAGTGCTCCATATTCCTCTCCCTCCTCTGGCCGTACCTTGCCTCCCTCGTGCCCTGGTCTCGTCGTCGTCCTCTCGCTGTCGTCCACCTTGCGCGCCTCGCCCATCTCGGCGCTCACCTTGGTCAGGACTCTGCAATAAGACGACTCGAGGGTCTCTCTCTCTCTCTCTCTCTCTCTCTCTCTTGTGGTTTCGTCGTCGTCGAGAGGCAGAGCAAATTGCAGAGCGAGACGAAGGCCGAGCGAGGGGGTACGACGAGAGGAAGGAGGCCGCGACGACGAAAGCGAGAGGGGCACAGAGCGATAGGTGAATAGTCGAGGTGGCGCTGCGAGAGCGATCAAGGTGTCGAGGCCAGAGAGGTGGGCGACGAGGAGACGAGGAGGGGAGGACGAGGAGGAGAGGGCGAGAGGAGGGGGTCCGAGCGTCGAGAGGGCGACCAGCGCCGAGTCGCGCCGAGACGAGGTAGGGCGAGTTCAAATGGCGGGCCGAGGCGAGGATCACTGTAGGGAGGGCGAAAAGCGTCAGCGGCGACCTGGGTCGAGCTGCGGAGAGAAAGGGAGCGAGGAGGAGTCGACGCACGATGCTCGCCGTCGAGTCGACCTCGATGGTCGGCGCTGCGAGCACGCTCTCGCCGTCAGCTCCGGCTCACGAGAGAGACCGAGAAGGAGAGATAGGTAGAGAGACGCACTGATGGTGCTGATGAACTTGAGGAACACGAGCAAGTACTGCTCGACGCGCAGGCCCTCGTCGTCTGCGTCCGCTCCCGCCGAACCCTCGCCCGCGCCGTCCTTCGCCCCAGCTCCTGCGCCCGCGCCCTCCTTGTCCTTCTTCTTGCCGAGCCCGAGCCACCTGCTCCCGCCGCCCTTCTTCTCCTCCCTCCCCTTCTCCGCCGGCGCCGTCTCCCCGCCCGCCCCTCCCTCGCCCGCCGCCCTCGCCCTGCGCTGCATCTCCCTGACATTCCCATCCATGCGCTCGATGACCTTCTTCATGACGGCGCTGTGCTTGCACGGGTGCACGCTCGCGATGGCGAGGCCGGCGGCGCTGTGCGGGAAGGGCTCGATCGTGACCGTCTTGAGCGCGTGGTCGGACGAGACGTCGTCGAGGGCCGAGGTGGGCGGGAGAGGGCGCTTGTGCTATGTGTGGGGGAGCGGCGGGTGGGCGAAGGAGGAGAGGAGGGCGAGGAGGAGCGGCGGGGAGAGGGAGGGAGGCGAGGAGGACGGGCGTCAGCGCGGCTCGACTCGCTCGTCGTTGCGCCCGTCAAGGAGCGAGACAGCTTCGACGTACCTGAGACGATGAGAGACGTGCGATCGGCAAGAGAGACGAGGAGGCAAAGAGGCAGCGCGTCAGTGCCGTTCCCGCTCGAGCCCTCGAGCCTCAAAGGAGGAACAGCGACGAAGCCGACGCACCTCATCGTACCCGAGGAGCCACATCCGCGGCGTCTGGTAGTACTTGTCGTACGACACCATGCAGTCGTACGTGCGCACCTGGACGAGCTTGTCGGACCTGCGGGTGCGCGCAAGGCGCAAGGGGCAAGGTAGAGCCGAGTCAGCATGGTGCCACGCTACCTCATCGTCTCGCGCTCGACGCGTGCGTGTCGAGCGGAGGCGAGGCGGCAGAGCGAACGACGCACCGGGTCCCGCTCGACAAAGGCTCGACCTGGACGGCCGCGTCGTCGTCCTCCTCGACGAGTCCCGCCCCGCCGGCGTCGTCGTCGTCCATGTCGGGGATGTCGTCAAAGTCGGGGACCTCGTCTCGTGCTGCTGCTGCGCCGCCGCCGAGGGACGTGTCGGCGAGGGACGAGGTGACGCCGTCGACGCCGCCGCCGCCGCCGCTCGACGAGGACGAGGGGTCGTCGGCGTCGGGGATGTCGCCCATCGAGGGGATGTCGGTCGTCGAGTTGGGGTCTGCAGGCCGTGCGCGCTCGTCAGTCTGGTCCATGAAGCATGAGAGGGAGAAGGGAGGGGACGCACCTTGCGCGTTGGTGTGCGTCGCGACCCACTCGTCGCCCTCGTCGCCCGGCGCGCCGCCCTCGGCGGCAAAGTCCATGAGCATCTCGGCGTACTCGTCGCCTGCGCCGCCTTGCTGGCCGAGCTGCGAGACGCGTCGGAGGCAGGGGACTGCGGGCGAGCGGGTGTGCTGGGTCAGCTCGAGGCGGAGGAGTCGAAGCCGAGGTGGGGGGACGAGGCGAGGGGGAGCAGGAGGAGGGACGCACCGTTGCGGCTGACGAGGTACTGCTTGTCCTTGGGCAGAAAGTCCCTCGCCTTGGTCGGGTCGCCGCCCTCCCACTGCCACACGGGGAACTTGTAGACGAGGAAGTCGCCCGCGGCGACGAACTCGTCGGGCGTGAGGCGGCCCGTCTCCTTGAACTTGGAGTCGCGCAGGACTGGGGCGAGGTAGTCGCGCACGGCCCAGAAGTGGGTCTGCAGGGGTGCGTCGGAGAGGGAGGAGGGAGGCGTCAGCGTGGGGAGGGAGGAGAGGGTTGAGCGAGGAGGCGAGGGGGAGGTGGCGTACCTGGATCGAGCCGAGCATGGCGTGGGTCGGGTGTGTCGGCTTGTCGGAGTCGGTCTCGAGCAGCAGCAGTCGCTCTCAGAGGAGGAGCGAGGTGGTCGGAGCGAGAGGCTCGTCGCTCGACGACGATGAGCCGTCTCTCTGGCCCGCACCATGTCGGCAGACCACCCCTTGGTCCGCACACAGCTCCCTGTGCCGCCCAGATGAACCCAGCTGACCCACTGTCCCGCGCGCAGCTCCCTCTCGTCGCCCCCGCGTGCAAGCGCTACCCTCGTCAAGCCGGCGCCCTCTTCCAGGCCTTTGTCGACCTCTCGCTCGGTCCGTCCCTCCTCCTGACTGCTCCCTCCAGCCCTTCACAGCTGACGCACCGACCCGCTCGCAGCCCAGCAGTGGCGCGACGTCGAGGTCGTCGACCTCGAAGAGTGCGGCTGTGCAGTCGTCCGCGGCCGCCCGGGGCTCCCCAAACGCGTGCGTCTGCCCATTCTCGCTCTCTGTGTATGTACTGGGTCTGTACTGACTCGTTCTCGAGCGCGCGCGCAGGCCCCGCCGGCGGTCGTCCTCCCCATGGCGCTCAACGAGCCCACCTCTCTCGCAGCGTGCGTCCCTCTCTCTCTCCCTGGCGGCTGTCTCTTTGTGCAGGCGGGGTGCTCACACCCTGCTCGGAACAGCCTCACCGCCGTCCTCGACGCCGTCTCGGCGCGCTTCCCCTCCTCGCCCCCCTCCTCCTCCTCTCCCTCCGCGCCCTCAGATGCCGCCGCACCACCCGCCGACCCGCCAACGCCGACGTCGACGCCGACCATCTACCTCGCCATGATTGAGAAGGACGCCTCGATCGTGTACTACGTCCTCAGGCAGGGCATCGTCAGCCCCAAGGAGGTGCCCGAGTGAGCTTGAGCGCGCGAGCGCACGGCCGGTTCGAGGCGGCGGATCGGGCGGCGAGACGTGCGATGACGAGAGGAGGGGACGAGTAGAGCCCGGCGTGTTGTAAAGATAGCTAGTGGCCCTCTCTGTCGGACGAGAGAGAGACGAGGAAGGTCGAGCTGCGCTCGCTCCCCTCTCCGCTACGAGTCGCTCTCTCTCGCGCTCGCGCTCTCGCTCGAGCGCCTCGCTCCTTGTAGAAGGCACTGCGCAAATCGCCATTCTCAGGCTGCTGGATAAAACGTACTCAACCAAGCTGCCACCTCGCCCTCGCCCTCTTCAAGCGCTCCTCGTCCTCCTCGCTCGCCGGCCCGTCCTCGCCCTCGCCGCTCGCGCCGCCCCACGCGCCCTTCTCGCCCTCTCACTCGCCCGCCTTGAGCGGATCCTGCAGGTCGTAGGCCTCGGGAAGGCGAACGCCGTCGTTTCGGACCCGGTGCTTGACGACGACGGGCGGGTCGAGGTGCGCGAGCGCGTCGCCCTCCTCCTTGACGGCGCAGAGCTGCGTGCGACGAGGAGAACGAGAGCGCCGTCAGTGCGCGCTCGGACGTGACGGCGAGGAGAGACGGCGAGAGAGCGAGAGCGAGAGAGAGAGAGAGAGCACGCGACGCACAAGGTCGTACCAGGCGGCCGTGCCCCCGAAGCGGCACTGACCGTGCGACGGCCGGTTCTGCCACTCGTACACGTGCGCTCCCTCGCCAGCGCGCTTGAGAGCGGCGACGCCAGCCGTCGCCGGGTCGAGCTCGGCGCCCTCCAGAAGGGCCCGAACGCCGTCGACGATGCTGGACGGGCGGCAGATGTGGAAGGAGCCCTGTTGCGGGAACTCGTGCAGGCTCGAGCCGTAGTTGTGGTACGTGTGCAGGTGCTTGAGGACGTCGACGAGGGGGCCGAAGGTGCGGCCCTTGAAGCGCGCGCCGAGACCGTTGCCCTGGCCCTTGCAGTACTTGTCGTCGCAGCAGACGAACGACGTTGCGAGCGAGAAGAACTTGTCGAGATCGGCGGAAGGCTCGTCGGCGGCGAGCGCGAAGGGGTCGCCGGTCGGGTCGGTCGTGGCCTCGCGGACGAGCGAGTGGGCGTGCGAGACGAGGTCGAGGCGAAACTGCTCGAGGTCCTCCTTAACGCCGTCGAGCGCGTCCTCCCACGACTTCTTGGTGACGACACCGTCGCCGACCCAGAGCGCCTTGACCGACGGCAGGACGAGGAAGTCGAGGAAGAGCGGGACGAAGGGGCGGGCCGAGCGCGGCGTCGACTCGAGGAGCTTGTCGTACAGCGGGCGCAGGTCCTCCTGGCGGTCGCCCGGACCTAGCGCGCCGACGTTGCCCGTGGACTCGTAGAGCACGCTGGCCCGGGAGGAGCGGTTGGCCCGGTGCAGCACTTTGCGGCGCGGCTTGTCGCCGGACGCCATCGGGTGCACCATGGCCCGGATCCAGGCTATATAGATGCGGTCCTCGTCCTGCAGGCGACCGAGAGTGTGAGCCTCGTCGTGATTGGCCTCGCAGCCCAAGGGAGGCAGTGACGCACCTGCAGGATCTCCTTGAGCCTCGCTGATCTCGCAACGACGTACTCGTCGACGTCCTTGTTCTGGACCTCCAGGTCGCGGAGGATGACAGTTGCGCGGTAGAGGTCGTTGAGGAGGACGCAGCCTGCTCGATGGCGCAGACCGAGTCAGCGTCGCGCTCGTCCAACGCTCCGCTCAGACAAAGAGAGCAGGAACGCACCTCGCGACTTGAGGACGACCTTCTTCGCACGTGGGTGCAGCTTGCGGAGGACCTTGGGGTGCGTGCGCTTGAGCGCCGACAGCTTGACGATCCTGCAGGGAGGGTCGACGTCAGCAGCTAGCTCACCTGGAGGCAAACCGAGCGCGAGACGGGGACGCACTGCTGGTCGCGGCACATCTGGCAGTACCTGACGCGAAGGCGAGGCTCGATCGGGCCAGAAAAGCCGATGTTGCAAAGCTGCACGAGGCAAGACGAGCCGGATGGTCAGTGCAGCTCGGCGAGCTGCAAAGTACAGAAGGCCAGCGCACCTGGCAGTTGCGCCCAAAGATGAGGCTCGCGTACTGGCTCTCGCTGAAGTAGTCGATGACGAGGTCGGGCAGCTCGAGCTTGTTGCGGGCGGCCTTCCACAGGCGGGACGACGACTCGGCCGTGACGAGCGCGCGGTACTGCTTGTTGACCATGCTGAGCGCGAGGAGGTCGTTCGGGTAGAGGTGCGAGAAGACCTGCGGGCGCGAGGGAAGGGTCAACTGCGATTTCGAGGCGAGGAGGTGGGGCTCAGAGGAAGAGGGGGGGGGGGGGGCGCACCACCGTGACCACCTCGACAGGGAGCGTCTTGAAGACCTCGAGCTTGCCCTTGAGCGTCTTCTGCTTGCTCTGCTCGGCCTTGGCCGGCGTGCGAGCCTTCTTGCGAGGCTGGTCGTCCTCCTCGCCTTTGTGGCTCGAGTCGACCTCGGTCGCCTTGCCCTCAGCCTTGGTGCGCTTGGTCGAGGCTGCAAGGGATGCAGTAGAGTCAGCTCGAGCCACTGAGAGTGGTCCCATAGGCCCACGCACCTTTGCTGTTGTCCTGACGCCCTCCTCCCTCGCGCGTCGACTCGCTCAACCCGCCGTCCTCGCCCTCGTCGCCGCTGGAGGCCGGCTCGGCGTAGCTGAAGGTACTCGCCATGCTCTTACGAGCCGAGCGCGAGCGTGCACTCATCCCTCGCGAGCGGTTGCGAGGGGAAGCAGTGTCGAGAGAAGAGGGCAAGCGCGCGCGCGAGCCAGCGGCGATCCTGGCCAAGTCCCGGCCAGCCGCCGCCGCCGCCGCTTACCTCGCTCTCTATGCGCGATTACCGCACTTTTTTTGTAGTCCCGCTCGAGCCCTTTCTCGCACGCAACGGTGTTTTGGCCGAGTGGTCTAAGGCGCTAGCTTCAGGTAACTGCGCCTCCCCTCGAACGGGAGCGAGCAGGTGTCCGCTAGTCCGAAAGGGCGTGGGTTCGAGCGCGCGCACGCCGTCGTCGAGCTGCGAGCGCTGGCTCTCCCTGACTCTCGCTCTCGGGGACAGGAAGCGCAGACCGAGGAACATGATCTTGCACTCGTCAGCGACAGGAGGAAGGCGGTGAGACGTGCCGGCCGCGACGGCGCCCGCACGAGGAACGAGGGACGGGCCGAGGGCGACAAGGTCGAGCGAGGGCCGAGGGCGACGACGAGATGGACGGCTGGACCTGCAAGCGGCAAGGGGTCGTGTGAGTCGAGGGTCAACGACGCCGAAGCTGCACCGCTGGACCGAGGAGCGAGGAGGAAGCGCACGCACCTGAACCTCGTCCTCGAGCCTCGCACCTGCCTCCCGAGTGCGAGCCCCTCGTCCCGCTCCTTCTCGCGCACCCACTGCCCTCGACGCCCTCGTTCTCGAGCCCGAGAACCCCCTCCTCGCCGACTGCGTCGCCACCGTCCGCCGCAGAGCGCGTGTACCGTCTCTCCGACGACGAGCTCTCCCGCATGTCGCCGCCGCTCGCGTCCCCTCTGATCCCTCCGTCCTCAGCATCCTCGCCGTACTCGGTCCCGAACGACGCGGACCCGCGAGAGCGCGCCGCGAGTTGCTGAAGCGCCGACTCGCTCACCAGCTCCGCCTCGAGGCCGCCGTCGTGCCGGTGACCCTGCGCCTAGCTCGCCGAGCCCGACCTACCCTGCAGGAGGTGTAGCCCGAGCAGGCGCGCGTACATGGGCGAGACGGGCGCGCGTTGGCCTGCTCGCGGCGACGACGTCCTGCTGCCGCCCTCGAGGCGCGGGCTCGGCACTCGGAGCCGACCAACTCGGGGCGCGGCGGGTGCTCGGGCGGCGACGAGGGTGGCTGGAGGTGCTGGAGGGAAGGCGCGAAGGCGAGCGCGCTGTCGGCCCTGTCGTCGTCGGCCGGTACAGGAGGCGGGGCGCGAGCGCAAGAGGGGCGAGGCGAACGACGTGCGGTGAAGGAGAAGTGGCCGGGGATGAGGGTGAAGGGCTGTGCGAGCAGGAGAGACGCAGGAGTCAGCGACCTGCCCAGGAGGAGTGCGGGCGAGGGAGAGGGAGCGGGAGAGAGGGAGAGGGAGAGGGGGAGGGAGAGAGGGAGAGGAGCGCACCCGAGCCGTTCCCGCGCGACCGCTTAGCCCTCCTCGCCCTGCGCGCAGCACGGTCGCTCGCGCCCGTCTCCCTTTCCGTCTCAGGGCCGCGCACCGTGCCGGCGCCCGCCCGCCGAACCCGCCGCGCTTCCCCGGCTCAGCGACTCGCCCTCGGCCCCGTCGGGCGCCTCGGCTCGGCAATGCGGCGCAGCCGGTACCAGCTCTCGCGCAAGCTCCTCGGGTGCAGCATGTCGGGCCGGCGCGCAGAGATGGCGCGAGGGCGCCGACGGGCCGGCGTGACCGTTGGAGCGCAGGAGGAAGGACGGCCGAGGCGAGGACGACGCGAACGAGGCCTCGGGCCGCGACGAGGAGGTCGTGGAAGCGCGCGCGCGCGCGAGGACGATCGTCGGGCGCAAAGACGAAGGACGGCGGCGGCATGGGCGCGGTCGACGAGCGCGAGGCAGTCGAGGGCCCGAGCGACGGCGTCGCCTGCGGCGCCGACTGCGCAAACGCCAGCAGCGAGCGCGTCTTGCCGAGCTGCTACTTGCACGTTGCCGACGCCCTCGGCGCCGACTGGCCCTCGCCCGGCGCGGTGGCCGGCGAGGCAGGCGAGGCCGACCTGCGCGGCGCGGGTCCGACGCGCTCACGGCTCTGCTGCGCCGCCGCCGCCTCTGCGAGCTCGAGTGCGAGAACATTCCCGCCGAACGTCGTCGTCGAGGGCGACGTGCGGCTCGAGTGCGGCGTCGCCTGGGCGTGTACCGGGCCGAGGCGGGTCGAGCTCTGGGCGCGGCGAGAGAGGGAGGGAGGGAGGGAGGGGAAGGAGGCGGTATGGGAGGGACGGCGCGAAGTGGAGGGGACGAGGGTGTCGGTGCGAGAAATCGAAGGGAGGGGCTGCGCCACGGATGGCAGAGGGAGCACGACCTGCTCGCCGACGAGTCGGGCCGACGCGGGCTCGACGTGCTCGACATGCTCGACCGCCGCCTGCGGCACCTCGAGCGCATGTACCGACGGCGTATGTGCGTGCGCGAGCCGGCGCCGACCCCTGGTCGACGTCCTCCAGTGCCCGTCGACCCTCCCGACGCGCCGCTCGCACCGCCCGTCGTGCTGCGGCCTTCGCCCGCCGCCTCGCGCTGCGAGCCTCGCGGCTCGCGCGACGTCTACCGGCCCCTGTGACCGGTACGTGCGGCGACGGAGGGTCGACATGCCGTCGACAGGACAAATCGTCGGCGCCCGAGGGCAAGAAGGAGGGTCGACGCCAACTCGGGAGGTCGAACTCCGCGAGCGAGGTCGTCGAGGCGGTGGACGTAGTGGCGGAGCGAGGTATGTGTGCTGGACGAAGTGGGCGATGAGGACGGCGCCGAGAGGTGTGTCGGCGGAGGCCGAGCTGGAAGGAGGTCGAGTGGGAGGACGGCGGGAGGGGCACGCCGGTGACGAGCGGGCGGCGTGGCTTGTTGCACATGTTGCGCGCGCCGCCGAGGTCGTCCAGTACGAGGTGCGAGAGCAGATCTGCACGGACCAGGGGAGGAGGGTCAGCTCGGAGCGAGCAGGGAGGGCGAGGTCGGACGAGTTGGGGGGAGGGAGGGGAGGGAGGGAATCCGACGCACCTTGGGCGGACAGCTCGATGCCATGGGTCGAATTGAAGACCTCGATCGTGACCGCGCCCTGCCTCGCACGAGCCGTTGCGCGGCGAGGGGTCGTCTCAGGCTCGTCGCCGTACCAGTCGCTGCTCAGCTCGTCTCGCCCGAGTCGTCGCCGCTCGAGGCCGGGTCGGTGTTGGTAATGCTCGCCATGCTCTTGCGAGCCGAGCGCGAGCGTGCACTCATCCCTCGCGAGCGGTTGCGAGGGGAAGCAGTGTCGAGAGAAGAGGGCAAGCGCGCGCGCGAGCCAGCGGCGATCCTGGCCAAGTCCCGGCCAGCCGCCGCCG
>Ga0308169_10000313_pt1 | contig 81681 bp, 78 predicted proteins | sample PhyBR1_2_FD_202139 | JGI IMG/M metagenome (GOLD analysis project Ga0308169, IMG submission 202139) | Phyllosphere microbial communities from UC Gill Tract Community Farm, Albany, California, United States - DLSLSB.R1 | ecosystem: Host-associated > Plants > Phyllosphere > Unclassified | place...
CATCGCCTGCATTCAGTGAGACCGTCCGGAGTCCCAACTTGTGGGACCGGCTTTAGCCGGGAAGGCGTAGTGCGTTACGCCGCAGATCTATAGCGCACGCAGTGGCCTCTTCCCGGCTGAAGCCGGTCCCACTGACAGCATCGCGTGCATTCAGTGAGACCGTCCGGAGTCCCAACTTGTGGGACCGGCTTTAGCCGGGAAGGCGTCGGGCGTTACGCCGCAGATCCATAGCGCACGCACTGGCCTCTTCCCGGCTGAAGCCGGTCCCACTGACAGCATCGCGTGCATTCAGTGAGACCGTCCGGAGTTCCAACTTGTGGGACCGGCTTTAGCCGGGAAGGCGTAGTGCGTTACGCCGCAGATCTATAGCGCACGCACTGGCCTCTTCCCGGCTAAAGCCGGCCCCACTGACAGCATCGCGTGCATTCAGTGGGGCTGGCTGGAGTTCCACTGAATGCATCGGGTGCATCCAGCGGGGTTGGCTGGAGTCTCAGTACAGCATCGCGTGCATCCAGTGGGAACATCTCACTGGAGCAGTGATCGGGATCAAACCGGCTCGACCACCTTCGCGCGGCGGACGTCCGGTTGTTTCCAGCCGTCTGCTGCAGCTTCTTCGATGGCCAACTGAATGGCGCGCTTGCGGTTGTTCTCCGCGCGGCGGCTGAAGAACCACACCAGAAAGGTGGCGATCGACACGGCCAGCAGAATCAGACTGGCAATCGCGTTGATCTCCGGCTTCACACCCAAACGTACCGCCGAGAACACCTCCATCGGCAACGTCGTCGAGCCAGGGCCGGACACAAAACTCGCCAGAACCAAATCGTCCAGCGAGAGCGCGAAAGACATCATCGCGCCCGCTGCCAGCGACGGCGCGATCATCGGGATGGTGATCAGGAAGAACACCTTCCACGGCCGCGCACCCAGGTCCATTGCCGCTTCTTCGATGGACATGTCCAGCTCACGCAGACGCGCTGACACCACCACCGCTACATACGCCGCACAGAACGTCGTGTGAGCGATCCAGATGGTGACGATGCCACGCTCCTGGGGCCAGCCGATCAACTGCGCCATCGCCACGAACAGCAGCAATAGCGACAGACCGGTGATGACCTCAGGCATGACCAGCGGCGCGGTAACCAGACCGCCAAAAAACGTCTTGCCCTTGAAGCGGGTGATGCGTGTCAGCACAAACGCCGCCATGGTGCCCAGCGCTACCGCCGCTATCGAGGTATACAGCGCGATTTCCAGCGAACGCATGACTGCGCTCATCAGCTGGGTGTTGTCGAGCAGGCCGACGTACCATTTCACCGACCAGCCGCCCCAGACCGTCACCAGCTTGGAGGCGTTGAACGAGTAGATCACCAGAATGACCATGGGCGCGTAGATGAAGATCAGGCCCAGTACCAACATCAGGTTCGAGAATCGGAAGCCTCTCATGCCTTGCCCTCCAGCTCTTTGGCCTGACTGCGGTTGAACAGAATGATCGGCACGATGAGGATCAGCAGCATGACCACTGCCAGCGACGAGGCTACCGGCCAGTCACGGTTATTGAAGAATTCCTGCCACAGCACTTTACCGATCATCAGCGTCTCGGGGCCGCCCAGCAATTCAGGGATGACAAACTCGCCCACCACTGGAATGAACACCAGCATGCAGCCGGCGATGATGCCGTTCTTGGACAGCGGAACAGTGATCTTCCAGAAGCTGTTGAAGGTGCTCGAACCCAGGTCGGACGCCGCCTCAAGCAAGCTTTGATCGTGCTTCACCAGGTTGGCGTACAGCGGCAGGATCATGAATGGCAAGTACGAATAAACCACACCGATGTACACCGCCAGGTTGGTGTTGAGTATCTGCAACGGCTCGCTGATCACCCCCAGCCACATCAGGAACGCATTGAGCAGTCCGTTATTGCTGAGGATGCCCATCCACGCGTAGACCCGAATCAGAATCGCGGTCCAGGTCGGCATCATGATCAGCAGCAACAGCACGGTCTGCATTTCTTTACGGGCAATGGAAATGCCGTAGGCCATCGGATAGCCGATCAACAGGCACAACAGCGTGCTGATGAACGCCATCTTCAACGAGCCCAAATACGCCGAGATGTACAAATCATCACTGGTCAGCAGCGCGTAGTTGGCGAAGTTGAGCACGATGTCCAGCTTCTGCTCGACGTACGTGAAAATCTCGGTGTACGGCGGAATGGCCACATCGGCCTCAGCGAAGCTGATCTTGATGACGATCAGAAACGGCAGCGCAAAAAACAGAAACAGCCACAGGAACGGCACGCCGATCACGGCCTGACGCCCGGTGGGTTTTATTCGGTTGAAAGCCCGTTTGATTTTTCGGATTTTCATGAGCGCAGTACCACACCGCTGTCGTCTTCCCACCAGACGAAGACTTCATCGTCCCATGTTGGCCGCGTGCCCTGGCGCTCGGCGTTGGCAACGAACGATTGCACCAGTTTGCCCGATGGCAACTGAACGTAGAACACCGAGTGACCGCCCAGATAAGCGATGTCGTGAACCTTGCCACGCGACCAGTTGTGTTCGAACGCTGGCTGTTCAGTGGTCACCAACAGCTTTTCAGGACGCAATGCATAGGTGATCCGCTTGTCTTCCACCGAAGTGGTCACGCCGTGGCCGACGTAGATTTTGCGTTCCAGCTCGGGGCTGCTGATCAGCGCGTGGCCTTCCATGTCTTCAATGACTTCGCCTTCGAACAGGTTGACGTTGCCGATGAATTCACAGACCAAACGGCTGGTTGGCGTTTCGTAGATATCGATAGGGCTGCCGATCTGCGCGATCCACCCCAGATGCATGATCGCAATGCGCTGGGCCATGGTCATGGCCTCTTCCTGGTCGTGGGTCACCATCACGCAGGTCACGCCCACGCGCTCGATGATTTCCACCAGCTCCAATTGCATTTGCGAGCGCAGCTTCTTATCCAGTGCGCCCATGGGTTCGTCGAGCAGCAGCAGTTTTGGTTTTTTCGCCAGGGAACGCGCCAGTGCTACACGCTGACGCTGACCGCCCGACAACTGATGCGGCTTGCGCTTGGCGTACTGGGTCATTTGCACCAGTTTGAGCATCTCGGCAACCCGCGCCTCAATCTCCGCCTTGGGCAGCTTGTCCTGCTGCAAACCGAACGCGATGTTCTGCGCCACGGTCATGTGCGGAAACAGCGCGTAGGACTGGAACATCATGTTGATCGGTCGTTCGTACGGCGGCATGTCCGTAATGTCGACGCCGTCGAGGAAAATGCGCCCTTCGGTCGGGCGCTCAAAGCCGGCGAGCATCCGCAGCAGGGTGGACTTCCCCGAGCCGGAACCGCCGAGCAGGGCGAAAATCTCGCCTTTGTTGATCTGCAGAGACACATCGTCCACAGCAATCGTCTCATCGAACTTCTTCGTGACCCGATCGATCTTGACCAGCACCTGTTTGGGTTGCTGACCGCCCTCAAGGGCTTTCTTGTAGGCGCCGGAGGCAACTGCCATGGGTGAAACTCCCAACTGTTTTTGCGCCCGGCCAATGCGGCCGGGCGCCAAGGTCTTTATTTACCGGATTTGATCTTCGTCCAGCTGCGCGTCATCACGCGCTGGATCTTGGGCGGCAGTTCGGAGTTGACGTACAAACGTGCCTGCACCTCTTTTGAGGGGTACACCGCCTCATCGTTGCGAATTTCCTGGTCCATCAGCGCGCCTGAAGCCGGGTTCGGGTTGGCATAACCCACCTGATCACTGACCTTGGCGATGACGTCGGGCTTGAGGATGTAATTGATGAACGCATGAGCGGCCTTCACGTCCGGCGCATCCGCAGGGATGGCGAGCATGTCGAACCACAGATTGCCGCCTTCTTTCGGAATGGCGTAGGCGATGTTGACGCCTTTACCGGCCTCTGCGGCACGGGCCTTGGCCTGGAATACGTCGCCGGAGAAACCGGCAGCGATACAGATGTCGCCATTGGCCAGGTCAGTGATGTACTTGGACGAGTTGAAATAGGTCACGTATGGGCGGACTTTCAGCAGCTTGGCTTCAGCGGCTTTGTAGTCTTTTTCGTCGGTGCTGTTGGGGTTAAGCCCCATGTAGTTCAGGACCGCCGGCATCATCTCGTCAGCCGAGTCCAGGAACGCGACGCCACATTTTTGCAGCTTCTTGATGTTCTCCGGCTCGAACAGCGTGGCCCACGAGTCGATGGTGTCGACGCCCAGCACTTCCTTGATCTTGTCGACGTTGTAGCCGATGCCGTTGGTGCCCCACAGGTACGGCACTGCGTACTGGTTGCCCGGGTCGTTCTTTTCGAGGCGTTTGAGCAGTTCAGGATCAAGGTTGGAGTAGTTAGGCAGCTGCTTTTTGTCGAGCTTCTGGAAAGCACCGGCCTTGATCTGCTTGCCGAGGAAGTGGTTGGACGGCACGACCACGTCATACCCGGTGTGGCCCGCGAGCAGCTTGCCTTCCAGGGTTTCGTTGGAGTCGAAGACGTCGTACTTGGTCTTGATCCCGGTGGTGGAAGTGAAGTCGTCCAGCGTCGTGGTGCCGATGTAATCGGACCAGTTATAAATGCGGACAGTGGAATCCGCGTAGGCACCGGCAGCGACCATGAGGCCGGCGCCGAGCAGCAAGCCTTTCGAAAATAAAGAAATAGACACGTGTGCTGTCCTTTTTTTAGTAGGTGGGCCTATTGCCCGTACCGATGACAGTAACGACTGCCTGTGACCCATCCGGCGCGCAACTTACCTTCGATAAACCCTTCTCGCAAAAAAACTTTTTGTGACGCGGGTATGTGGGAGTGAGCTTGCTCGCGAACGCGGTGTGCCAGTCTTGCATCCGGCTCAGGCAGAACGCATTCGCGAGCAAGCTCACTCCTACAGTTTGGGTGGGGCATGTGCCCCACCCGGTCAGGCTTATTTACCCGACTTGATGTTGGTCCAGCTGCGGGTCATCAAGCGCTGGGTGGCCGCAGGCAAATCGGCGATCGCGTACAGCTTGGCCAGGACGTCTGCCGGCGGGTACACGCCCGGGTCAGACGTGATGTCCTTGTCGACGAACTCGGTCGCAGCCTTGTTGCCGTTCGGGAAGTGAACGGAGTTGGTGATCTCGGCCATTACCTTGGGTTGCAGGATGAAGTTCATGAACTTGTAGGCGCCTTCGACGTTTTCAGCATCTTTCGGGATGGCGACCATGTCGTAGAAGCTGCCTGCACCTTCTTTCGGAATGTTGTAGCTGACTTTGACCTTGCCGCCCGCCTCTTCGGCGCGTGCCTTGGCCTGGTAGATGTCACCCGAATAGCCCACGGCTACGCAGACGTTGCCGTTGGCCAGGTCCGAGATGTACTTGGACGAGTGGAAGTAGGTGATCGAAGGACGGATCTTCTTGAACAGATCCTCGGCCTTCTGAATGTCTTCCTTCTTCTGAGTGTCGGTCGGCAGGCCCAGGTAATGCAGCGCCACCGGCAGCATTTCGGTGGGCGAATCGAGGAAGCTGATACCGCAGCCTTTCAGCTTGGCAGCGTTTTCAGGCTTGAACAGCAGGTCCCAGGAGTTCACCGGTGCGTCAGCGCCGAGTGCAGCTTTGACCTTCTCGGCGTTGAAGCCGATGCCGATCGAGCCCCACATATACGGGAAGGCGTGCTTGTTCTCCGGGTCGCTGATGGACACGGCTTTCAACAGAGCAGGATCGAGGTTTTTGTAATTTGGCAGTTTGGACTTGTCCAGTTCCTGGTACACGCCGGCCTTGATCTGCTTGGCCAGGAAGTTGTTCGACGGAACGACGATGTCGTAACCCGATTTACCGGCCAGCAACTTCGCTTCCAGAGTCTCGTTGCTGTCGAACACGTCGTACACCACTTTGATGCCCGACTCTTTCTCGAAGTCGGCGATGGTGTTTGGCGCGATGTAGTCGGACCAGTTATAGACGTGCAGAACCTTGTCATCGGCATGTGCGGCGGCGGCCGCTGCGCCCATGAGGGACAAGGCCAGAAGGGTTTTGCCAAATTTCTTCATTCGTACGGCTCCAGTGTTTTTATGTAAGCGGCGTCAAGACGGCGGACAGTCTGGCAATTTCCCGATAAAAATTCAGCCTTGCAATGCCTCAAGCGTCAGATCAAGGCACTTGCGCGCTTTTTCGACCAACTCGTCGATCTCGGCGAACGTGATCACCAGCGGCGGCGAGATAATCATGGTATCGCCCACGGCCCGCATGATCAGGCCGTTATTGAAGCAGAAAGTGCGGCAAATCATGCCTGCGCCTCGGCCGGCATAGCGTTCACGAGTGGTCTTGTCCTTCACCAGTTCGATCGCGCCCAGCATGCCGACGCCCCGCACTTCACCCGCCAGCGGGTGATCGCTCAGCTCGCGCAGACGCTTTTGCAAATAGGGTGCCGTTTCGGATTTCACCCGGTCGACGATCTTTTCTTCACTCAGGATGCGGATGTTTTCCAGCCCAACCGCTGCCGCCACCGGGTGGCCGGAGTAGGTAAAGCCGTGGTTGAAATCGCCGCCTTCGTTCAGCACCTTGACCACTTCGTCGCGCACGATGACGCCGCCCATGGGGATATAGCCCGAGGTCAGGCCCTTGGCAATGGTCATCAGGTCCGGCTTGAGGTCGTAGAAATCGCTGCCAAACCACTCGCCGGTACGACCAAAACCACAGATCACTTCATCGGCGACAAAAAGGATGTCGTACTTGGCGAGGATCTCCTTGATCTTCGGCCAGTAAGTGTCAGGCGGAACGATCACGCCACCCGCGCCTTGAATCGGCTCGGCGATGAACGCGCCCACGTTTTCGACGCCCAGTTCGAGAATCTTCTTCTCCAGTTGCTCGGCTGCCCACACGCCAAACTCGTCGGGGGTTTTGTCCCCGCCTTCACCGAACCAGTAAGGCTGCGGAATGTGGACGATGCCGGGAATGGGCAAGTCGCCTTGCTCGTGCATGTAGGTCATGCCGCCCAGGCTCGCGCCAGCGACGGTCGAGCCGTGGTAACCGTTAACGCGACTGATGATGACTTTCTTGCTCGGTTGTCCCTTGATCGCCCAGTAGTGACGAACCAGACGCAGCACCGTGTCGTTGCCTTCGGAGCCTGAACCGGTAAAGAACACGTGGTTCATGCCTTCCGGGGCGATGTCGGAAATGGCTTTGGCCAGTTGCAGGGCTGGGGGGTGAGCGGTCTGGAAGAACAGGTTGTAATAGGGCAACTCACGCATCTGCTTGCTGGCAGCGTCCGCCAGCTCTTCACGGCCATAGCCGATGGCGACACACCACAAGCCGGCCATACCGTCGAGGATCTTGTTGCCTTCGCTGTCCCAGAGATAAACGCCCTTGGCCTTGGTGATGATGCGCGGGCCTTTTTCTTTCAGCTGCTTGAAATCGCTGAACGGCGCCAGGTGATGATCACTGCTGAGGGCTTGCCATTCCAGGGTTTGCGGGTTGTTGGAACTCATGAATCACTCCATAGAAATATCGCGTGTGGGGCGCCGTCGATCCGTTTGGAATTCACTCGGTTCTGACGGTGCCCCGGACGTCAGACGGCAAATAGCAGGAATTCCCGCTCCCACGAACTGATCACACGCTTGAAGTTTTCGTGCTCGGCGCGCTTGACCGCGACGTAGCCGGTGATGAATTTCTTGCCGAGGTACTTTTCGACCGTCTTGCTGTTTTCCATGCGCTCGAGCGCGTCTTCGATGGTCAATGGCAAGCGCAGGTTGCGTCGCTCGTAACCACGGCCGACCACGGGAGCACTGGGGTTCAAACCTTCGACCATGCCGATGAAGCCGCACAACAGGCTGGCGGCAATGGCCAGGTAAGGGTTGGCATCGGCGCCGGGCAGGCGGTTTTCCACGCGACGGTTCTGTGGGCCGGCATCCGGCACGCGCAAGCCAACGGTGCGGTTTTCCTCGCCCCACTCCACGTTGACCGGTGCGGATGTATCAGGCAGGAAGCGGCGGAACGAGTTCACGTTGGGAGCGAACAACGGCAGCAGCTCGGGAATCAGCTTCTGCAAGCCACCGATGTGCTGCAGGAACAGCTGGCTCATCGTGCCGTCTTCGTTGGAGAAGATGTTCTTGCCGGTCTCGATGTCGATGATGCTCTGGTGCAGGTGCATTGCGCTGCCGGGCTCGCCGGTCATGGGCTTGGCCATGAAGGTCGCGGCTACATCGTGCTTGAGCGCGGCTTCGCGCATGGTGCGTTTGAACACCAGAATCTGGTCGGCCAGCGACAGCGCGTCGCCGTGACGGAAGTTGATCTCCATCTGCGCAGTGCCGTCCTCGTGAATCAGCGTGTCGAGGTCCAGGTTCTGCAGCTCGCACCAGTCATAGACGTCTTCGAACAACGGGTCGAATTCGTTGGCGGCTTCAATGGAGAAAGACTGACGCCCGGTTTCCGGGCGACCGGAGCGGCCTACCGGCGGCTGCAACGGATAGTCGGGATCGTCGCTGCGCTTGGTCAGGTAGAACTCCATTTCCGGCGCCACGATAGGCTGCCAGCCTTGGTCGGCGTAGAGCTTGAGCACTTTCTTGAGGACGTTGCGCGGCGACAGCTCGATAGGATTGCCTTGCTTGTCGTAGGTGTCGTGAATCACCTGCGCGGTCGGCTCGATGGCCCAGGGCACCAGAAACACCGCGCTCTGGTCTGGGCGGCAGAACATGTCGATGTCTGCAGGGTCCAGCAATTCGTAGTAGATGTCGTCTTCGACGTAGTCACCGGTCACGGTCTGGAGCAGTACGCTCTCCGGCAAGCGCATGCCTTTCTCAGCGATGAACTTGTTGGTCGGTGAGATCTTGCCCCGCGTGATGCCGGTGAGGTCGGCGATCATGCATTCGACTTCGGTAATCCTGTGTTCTTTCAACCAATCGGTGAGCTGGTCGAGGTTGGTACTCATAAATACCTCAGGGTTTTGATTCCTGGTCGCCGTCATGGCGGTCAGGCGTTCTTTGAAACGCTGGCATCAGGGTGTTGCAGGCCTCGGCCCGGCATTGCCAATTGCCCGGAAGACTGAAAGATAGTCGCGGTCACGCATCAGGTGCCACTTCGCATGCGGTAAAAATTCTGGACAGCCGAATAACGGCCGAAGCAAGAGGCGCGCCTGCTGGAACCGCTGCGTGGTTAAAGAGTAAGGTGACGGGATGTTGCGCAGGAACATGAACAGCACCCGGCGCCCGGGCTGGGCCGCAACAGTGAAAGGCTTGGACGTGGAGCGCGGGAGCCCGATGTGCTGAGTGCAGGCGGTGAAGCCGATCAGCGGAAGGCGAAACATGAGACCCCCGGTATTATTGCTGTTATGGGTTGCAATCGAGCTTAGCGTTGTTCATTTTTTTCCACAACACGCCCGTAAAAAATAAAACACGCCCTGCTCAAGCCCGCAGTTTGCGAGTGTTCCAGCGCACAACATTTGCCCTAAAGTGCGGCAAAAATGGCTCTTTGGCGCCCTTTTAGGGCAAATCATGGCTCCTTGACTTCGTCTGGCCTTTCGGATTGACTGAAACCCGTAATGCTCGATGATTGATATTTTCAACAACAAAGGTGTTGCATCATGTCGGTACCCCCGCGTGCCGTTCAGCTCAACGAAGCGAACGCGTTCCTTAAGGAACATCCTGAGGTTCTATACGTTGACCTTCTGATTGCAGATATGAATGGAGTGGTGCGCGGCAAGCGCATCGAACGCACCAGCCTTCATAAGGTTTACGAGAAAGGCATCAACCTCCCAGCTTCTCTATTCGCACTGGATATCAACGGCTCGACGGTGGAAAGTACCGGTCTGGGTCTGGACATCGGCGATGCTGACCGAATCTGTTATCCGATCCCCGACACTCTCTGCAATGAGCCCTGGCAGAAGCGTCCTACCGCACAACTTTTGATGACCATGCACGAGCTGGAAGGCACGCCCTTCTTCGCCGATCCTCGTGAAGTGCTGCGTCAGGTTGTCAGCAAGTTCGACGAGATGGGTCTGACCATCTGCGCTGCATTCGAACTTGAGTTTTACCTGATCGATCAGGAAAACGTGAACGGTCGTCCGCAGCCTCCGCGCTCGCCCATCTCCGGCAAACGCCCGCACTCGACTCAGGTCTACCTGATCGACGATCTGGACGAGTACGTCGACTGCCTTCAGGACATTCTGGAAGGCGCCAAAGAACAAGGCATCCCGGCTGACGCGATTGTTAAAGAAAGTGCTCCGGCGCAGTTCGAAGTCAACTTGCACCATACTGCCGATGCGCTCAAAGCCTGCGATTACGCAGTGCTGCTCAAGCGCCTGATCAAAAACATCGCCTACGACCATGAGATGGACACTACCTTCATGGCCAAGCCTTATCCGGGCCAGGCGGGCAACGGTCTGCATGTTCACATTTCGATCCTTGATCGCGATGGCAAAAATATCTTCACCAGCGAGGATCCCGAGCAGAACGCCGCATTACGTCATGCGATCGGCGGTGTGCTCGAGACCCTACCCGCGCAGATGGCGTTCCTTTGCCCGAACGTCAATTCGTATCGCAGGTTTGGTGCCCAGTTCTATGTTCCGAACTCTCCGTGCTGGGGTCTGGATAACCGGACTGTTGCCGTGCGGGTTCCGACTGGAACAGCAGATTCGGTGCGTATTGAGCATCGGGTTGCCGGCGCAGATGCCAACCCGTACTTGTTGATGGCATCGGTATTGGCGGGCATTCACCACGGCTTGACCAACAAGATCGAGCCGGGCCCGCCCGTAGAAGGCAACTCCTACGAGCAGAACGAGCAGAGCCTGCCGAACAACCTGCGCGATGCCCTGCGCGAGTTGGACGACAGCGAAGTCATGGCCAAGTACATCGATCCCAAGTACATCGATATCTTCGTTGCGTGCAAGGAAAGTGAGCTGGAAGAGTTCGAGCACTCCATCTCCGACCTTGAGTACAACTGGTATCTGCACACGGTTTGATGCCTGCCTGACTTAGTTGTCAAAGCTATGAAAAACGCCACCGCTTCGGAAGAACCGGTGGCGTTTTCGTTTGAAGGGCTGACGAATCGCAGAGGCTGTCGAGCCGCAGAGCGCGGCGGGATCATCGGAAGTGGCGCAGTCCCTGGCCATCGAGCCCGCCGCTACCTTGGTGGGAGTGAGCTTGCTCGCGAAGGCAATATGTCGGCTGTCACTGTAGAATGCTCGCGGCCCCGATCAAGAGAGCACCGATGACCCGCCTCGCCCCTCCTCGTAAACCACGCGCACGCAGCCAGGCACGCATCGATTCGATCCTTGATGCCGCGCGCGCGCTCCTGGCTGCGGACGGCGTGGCCAGCCTTTCTATCTACAGCGTTGCCGAACGCGCGGGCATTCCGCCCTCTTCGGTTTATCACTTTTTTGCCAGCGTGCCGGCGTTGCTTGAAGCGCTTACTGCCGACGTCCATGAAGCCTTTCGTGAGAGCCTGCAGCAGCCCATTGATCATGAACGTCTCAACAGATGGCCTGATCTGTCCACGCTGGTCGAAGCCCGCATGCTGGCGATCTACAGGGAAGACGTTGCTGCCCAGCAATTGATCCTCGCCCAACACGGGCTGACTGAAGTGACTCAGGCCGATCGCCAACATGACATTGAGTTGGGGAAGCTTCTGCATGCGCTCTTCGCCCGACACTTCCAATTGCCCACCCTGCCGGACGACGTCGACGTCTTCGCCCTGGCCATCGAACTGGCCGACCGGGTCTACGCCCGCTCGGTACAGCTGCATGATGAAATTACCGAGCGCATGGCCGAAGAAGGCATGCGCGTGTTCGATGCCTACCTGGGCTTGTACCTGCCGCCCTACCTGCCCAAGCGCGCGCAGCAGCCATAAGCCAGTCACATCCACGCTCCATAAACCGTGGATCGGTCTGGACGTAGATCAAATGCAGGAGATTGCGGTGGGTCAGCCATATGGTCAGTGGCTGACACGCTGCATTCGCGGGCAAGCGCGCTCCTACAACGGATCTGTGTCATCCAAATGCTGCGGCTGATCTGGGTCCGTAGGAGCCGGCTTGCTGGCGAAGGCAGCGGGTCAGAGATGTCGATGGCGACTGACACACCGCGTTCGCCAGCAAGCCGGCTCCTACAGGTTGAACATTTCGGGCTCGACCAGGATCAGTTTTTGTAGACGCCCCGTATTCAGGCCTCGATCTGGTCAATTTTGAAGGCGACGCGGAGCTGAGGTCTGGACGGAGCTCAAAATGTAGGAGCGCGCTTGCCCGCGATTGCGGTGGGCCACCCACATGGTCAGTGGCTGACACGCTGCATTCGCGGGCAAGCGCGCTCCTGTACAGGGGGCGCTTGCCACTCAGGACCGATCACAACTTGGCGATCGACACCTCGGTGGATTTCACGAACGCGATCACTTCGCTGCCGACCACCAGTTCCAGCTCTTTGACGGAGCGGGTGGTGATCACGGAGGTGACAACGCCCGAGGCGGTCTGCACGTCGATTTCGGACAGCACGTCGCCGGTGACGATTTCCTTGATGGTGCCTTTGAACTGGTTACGCACGTTGATCGCTTTGATAGTCATGGTAAGGCTTCCTTTGAAAGATTAGTCCGGGAGCAAAATTGCCCTGCGGAGTTAGTTGGCCCAACGCAATTGCGTGGGCAGCGGTGAAGTCGGTTCGGGTTCGGGCGGGTTGCCTGGCAGGGACAACACGCGGTTGAGCACTTCGGTTTCCAGTGCAGCGAGCTGATAGGAGCCACGCGCCCTCGGACGGGCCAGATCAACCTGCAGATCGAGGCCGATGCGTCCCTCTTCAATCAGCAAAACCCGGTCGGCAATGGCCACGGCTTCACTGACGTCGTGGGTCACCAGCAACACGGTGAAACCGTGCTTGCGCCACAGATTTTCGATCAGTTGCTGCATTTCAATTCGGGTCAGAGCGTCCAGCGCACCGAGGGGTTCGTCGAGCAACAACAGGCGCGGCTGATGAATGAGCGCGCGGGCCAGCGCCACACGCTGCTTCTGTCCACCCGACAGCGCCGCCGGCCACTCATTGGCGCGCTCGGCCAGACCTACCGCCTCCAGCGCTTCAAGCGCTTTGCCGCGCCAGTCGCCACTGAGCCCCAACCCGACGTTATCGATGATCTTTTTCCAGGGCAGCAGACGCGCTTCCTGAAACATCAGCCGCGTGTCCTCCCGCGCATCAGCCAACGCCCCGTTGCCTGCCAGCAGCTGACCACTCGACGGCAGATCAAGCCCTGCCAGCAGGCGCAGCAAGGTGCTCTTGCCGCAGCCGCTTCGGCCCACGACCGCCACGAATTGGCCGGCCGGGATGTGCAGATCGATGTCTTTCAACACCTCCCGCGAGCCAAAGGTTTTTTTCAGTTTGCGAACCTGCAAGGGAATCCCGCGCAACAGGTTTGCCGGTTGTTGGAGATTGCTCATTGGGCGCCACCTTTTGCCACTTGATACGCCGGGTGCCACCGCAGGCAGACCCGTTCCAGACCGCGCGCCGCGAGGTCTGCCAGTTTGCCGAGAACGGCGTAGAGCACGATCGCCAGCACCACGACGTCGGTCTGCAGAAACTCCCGGGCGTTCATCGCCAGATAGCCGATACCGGAGCTGGCCGAGATGGTTTCTGCGACGATCAGCGTCAGCCACATGAACCCCAGCGCAAAGCGCACGCCCACCAGAATCGAAGGCATCGCACCTGGCAGGATCACATGCCAGAACAACCCGAAGCCGCTCAAGCCATAGCTGCGGGACATTTCCACCAGCGCCGGATCGATGTTGCGAATACCGTGATAAGTGTTCAGGTAAATCGGAAACAGCGTGCCCAGCGCGACGAGAAACACCTTGGCGGTTTCGTCGATGCCGAACCACAGGATGACCAGCGGAATCAGCGCCAGATGGGGCACGTTACGGATCATCTGCACGGAGCTGTCGAGCAGGCGCTCGCCCCATTTCGACAGCCCGGTGATAAAGCCCAGCGCCAGGCCGATCCCGCCACCAATGGCAAAACCGATCCCTGCGCGCCAGCCACTGATTGCCAGGTGGGTCCAGATTTCACCGCTGCGCACCAGCGACACGCCGGCTTCAATCACAGCGCTGGGGGCGGGCAGAATGCGGGTCGAGAGCCAGCCAGCGCTGACTGCCAGTTGCCATATCGCCAACAACAGAACCGGTAGCAGCCAGGGCGCCAGTCTGTGGGTGATTTTTTCCACGCTCATGGAGTTGTCTCCTTCCAATGCCGGGCTTACTGCGCTTTCGCAACAGCAGCAGGTGGCGTCCAGATCACATCAGCGATGCGCAACGGTTTAGGGATCAGCTTGAGCTGGTAAAACGTGTCAGCGATTTTCTGCTGTGCGGCGACCGTCTCGGGGGTGATAAACAAAGCGCCGTAGCCCTGACGCTTTACCGAAGTACGCGTGATGTCCTCCGAGAGGCCAAGCAGGGGCGCGACCTGTTTGGTCACCTCCTCCGGGTTGGCTTTGGACCATTCGCCGACAGCGCGCACTTCTTCAACCAGGGTCTGGATGACCTTGGGATGCTGCTGCGCATAAGGCTTGGTGGCGAGGTAAAACTGGTTGTTGTCGACGATGCCTTTACCGTCTCGCAGGGTTCGCGCCTGCAATTGCTGCTCGGCGGCGGCCTGGTAAGGGTCCCAAATCACCCAGGCATCGACGCTGCCGCGTTCAAACGCTGCACGGGCATCGGCGGGCGGCAGGAATACGGTCTGGATGTCGGTGTATTTAAGGCCGGCGTCTTCCAATGCGCGCACCAGCAGGTAGTGAACGTTGGAGCCTTTGTTGAGGACGACCTTCTTGCCTTTGAGATCTTTGACGGAGGTGAGCGGCGAATCCTTGGGCACCAGAATCGCTTCACTGGTCGGCGCCGGCGGTTCGGAGGCCACATACAGCAGATCCGCGCCAGCGGCCTGAGCAAATACGGGCGGGGTTTCACCGGTCACGCCGAAGTCGATCGAGCCCACGTTCAGGCCCTCAAGCAACTGCGGGCCGCCCGGAAATTCAGTCCACTGAACTTGCACCCCCTGATCAGCGAGTTTTTTCTCAAGCGACCCTTTGGCCTTGAGTAACACCAGCGTGCCGTACTTCTGATAACCGATGCGCAACGTATCGGCCTGGGCCTGATTGAGTACGCCGAAGGAGACTGCCGCAGCAAACAGAGCGACCAGGCCTCGACGCAAAATAACGGTGCGCATGGCACGCTCCTTTGCTTGTAGCTAACAGGTGGCACCTGCTCGTCCGATGGCGGACCAGTAAGGTGAGACAGGATTCATTGCCGGCGATCTCGCCAGGACGGAGAGAACATAACAGGGGATGTTTATTCTCTAAAATCATATTTATTCATTTGGTTAGCACCAAATTGAATATGCGACGAGGTCGGGGTAGCTTTCTGTAGGAGCGCGCTTGCCCGCGAATGCATCGTGTCAGGCGAAGTTTGAGGTCACGGGTGGACCGCAATCGCGGGCAAGCGCGCTCCTACAGGTGGCGGGCCGTTCAGACGCTTCGGATATACGCGGATAATCGAACAGAGCAGCTCAAAAAAAAGGGCCGACAAATCGGCCCTCATACGACGCGTACAGCGCAAGTATCAGCGATTCGGTTGAGGCGTCAGGCGCAGATACGGCGTGACGGCGGTATAGCCTTTAGGAAAGCGTTCCTTGATCTCTGCTTCGTCTTTTATCGACGGCACGATTACCACGTCTTCACCGTCCTTCCAGTTTGCTGGCGTTGCGACCTTATAGTTGTCGGTCAGCTGCAACGAATCGATCACCCGCAGAATTTCGTGGAAGTTACGGCCCGTGCTGGCCGGATAGGTGATGGTCAGACGCACCTTTTTGTTCGGGTCAATCACGAACAGCGAACGCACGGTCAGCGTCTCGCTGGCATTAGGGTGGATGAGGTCGTAGAGCTCTGAGACCTTGCGATCTTCATCCGCCAGGATCGGGAAGTTGACGAGGGTGTTTTGTGTCGAGTTGATGTCGCCGATCCACTTGGTGTGGGACTCGGCCGAGTCCACGGACAGGGCAATTGCCTTGACGTTGCGCTTGTCGAATTCGTCTTTCAGTTTTGCGGTGAAGCCCAGCTCAGTGGTGCACACCGGGGTGAAATCCGCAGGGTGCGAGAACAAGACACCCCATTTGCCATCCAGCCACTCGTGAAACCTGATAGGTCCCTCGCTGGAATCCTGCTCGAAGTCGGGGGCGATGTCGCCGAGTTTAAGGCCCATACAGTCGTGCTCCTTGGTGGTGAGTCATCGGTTTACTGTGCATCTGGGCATCTGAAAACAAAAGGAACGATTGGTGCTGAATTACGTTGTTTAAGGCATAAAAAAGCCCCGCCGAAGCGGGGCTCTTTTCAACACATCACGCTTATTTGAAGGCGTAGGTGTAGTTGAGGACCAGACGGGTCTGGTCGGTATCTTGCTGGCTAGCGTACAGATCGGAGTCAGAGCGCAGGTTGGCGCGACGCAGAGTCACACCGAAGCCCTTCATGAAACCGTCCTGAAACACGTAGTCGATACGCATGTCGCGTTCCCACTCCGAGCCACGACCCAAGGCCGCGTTCTGCAGACGGATCTGATCGCCTTTCAGGTAAGCAACGGCAGCCTTCAGACCAGGGACGCCCAAACGTGCGAAGTCGTAAGAGTACTGGCCGAAGCGAGTCTTCTCACCAGCACGGGTGAAGTTGGTGATCATACTGTCGGTGAACAGGTAAACGCTGTTACCGCCCTCGCCTTCGTTACGACCATTGGAAGCGTTGTTGCGGGTAACGTTGCCGTTGCTCATGACTGGCATACCGCCGTCGTCACTCACCGACTGGTAACCCAACAGGAATGCGTTGCCACCCAGGGTGTAGGTGAACATGGCAGTCCAGGTGTCGTTATCAACTTCGCCCTGGCCATCTTTACTGTAGCCGTTGGCGAAGCGGTAACCGTTGTTCACTTCCTGATGGCCGTTCTTGCCATCAGAGGTGCTGTGGAAATAACGCAGGTCGGTTTTGAACGACTGGTCTTCCGCGATCGGCAGAATGTGAACCAGGCCCAGGAAGTGCTGCTTATAGTAGTCTTCCAGGTTGGCGTAGTAATACTGGACGGTCAGGTCTTTGGTGACTTTGTAGTCGCCGCCAGCAAACTGGAAGTTGTTGGAGCCTTTATAACCACCGGCCAGGGACATATCAGCGTAGTTGCTGGAGGCACGGCCTGCCGCTTGGGTCAGTTTACCGGCGGTCAGGGTCAGGCCGTCCAGTTCTTTGGAAGTGACGATGCCACCTTCAAATGTTTGCGGCAGCAGACGGCCATCGTTCGAGACAAGGATTGGCAGGTTTGGCTGCAGAGCGTTACCGATTTTAAGCTCGGTCTTTGAAATCTTGACCTTGGCGTTGGCACCAGCGCGGGCCCAGTCAGCGACTGGCGTACCGTCGGAGGTGGTAGGCGAAACGGTGTTTGCCGTACTGCCGTTAGGGTTGCGATTGTCGATACCACCGCCCAGGTTGATGCCGTACATGCCTTGAACGTCAAGACCGAAGCCCACGGTGCCCGGGGTGTACCCCGAGATGAAGTTGAACAGGAACCCCTGGGCGGTCTGACGCTGATCCTGGGCTTTACCGGTAGCCGGGTTTTCGCGAGGATCTTGTTCGAAATACAGAGTACGAGAACTGAGTGTCGCTTTGCTGTCATCCAGGAAACCAGCTGCACCAGCCTGAGTGGCCAAGACACCTGCGTATACGGCCAAGGCCAGGGTGGACTTCTTCATTGTGTATCGCTCCTCATGAATCTAATTTTTGTAGTTCCCGGGCCAGAGCCTAAGGCTCAAAACCGAGGATGCGCGATTAGCGCCGGACCTGACTCGGCGAGTCAATGGCCCCAAGACTAATTGACTAGACCGCGTAACAGCTGGCTGCAAGGTAAGGTAAATCCTTTAAACCTAAAAAGACTTGTTGGACCTGCTTTTATGCCAAGCAGTTATATGTCACAAGCCGTTTCAGCCGTCCGTTGCGGAGTGTATCGGCCCTATTCCCTAATTCCCAAAAAATATTTCAGTGCCATTCGTCAGATCGTTTGGTTTTGCTGTCCCCCGCCTCAGGAACTTGACCAGCAAGTCACGGTCTTCCTGCGAAACAGGGTGAGATTTTCCTCTCTAAGCCCATGAAAAGACTGGAATTTAGCGTTGGTAGTCGCAAATATTGCAATTGTCACCTTGCTGTTCGTCTGTCTTCTGCTAGCGCCAGCCAATATTTCAGTAACAAGTCAGACCTGCCCCTTCAGGCGATTTTTTCGGGCGTGGCCCGTCTGCTACGCCTACCCGTCCCAAGGCCGCATGCGGTGCATCCAGTAGGCGCGCGTCGAGATCGTATTTACAAAATGTGACGTTTGGATGAATCCATCCGCTTCTCGATAGCCATTGATCTGTCGATGACGAAGTCCACCTCTCGCAACGTTTCAATTCCCACTAAGCAAATTCCAAAATGTTATTTATTTAGCCTTTCTTAGATCATTTACGCTCGTTCGCATTCCTGCTGGTTTGCCATTATCGGAGCGTCACCCATGAAGCTGCTCAACCCATTTCGCCTATTGGCAGCCTTGTCGCTTGCCGGTTCAGCGCTGCTTGCTCAAGCGGCAGATTTCACCGTTGCCTATCAGACCACTGTGGATCCCGCCAAGGTTGCGCAGGCTGACGGCGCTTACGAAAAGGCCACCAATTCCAAAATTTCCTGGAGGAAGTTCGATAACGGCGCGGATGTGATCAGCGCCATTGCGTCGGGTGACGTGCAGATTGGTTACTTGGGGTCCAGCCCCCTGACAGCAGCAGCGACGCGAAAGGTGCCAATCGAAATCTTCCTGATTGCCACCCAAATCGGCGCCGCCGAAGCGTTGGTGGCGCGTAATGGCTCCGGGATCAACGGTCCGCAGGATCTGACTGGCAAGAAAGTCGCCGTGCCGTTTGTGTCGACGGGTCACTACAGCCTGCTCGCCGCTCTGAAGTACTGGAAGATTGATCCGGCGAAAGTGACGATCCTCAATCTCGCCCCGCCGGCCATCGCCGCCGCGTGGAAACGTGGCGACATCGATGCCACCTACGTCTGGGACCCGGCATTGGGCGTCGCCAAAGAGACCGGCAAAGTGCTGATTACCTCGGGTGAGTTGGCGAAGCTCGGGGCACCGACCTTCGATGCATGGATTGTGCGCAAGGATTTCGCCGACAAGCATCCCGAAGTCGTCAGTGCCTTCGCCAAAACGACCCTGGATGCCTACGCCGCCTACCGCAGGGACCCAGCGGCCTGGCTGGCCGATGCCAGCAACGTCGACAAGCTGGTGAAGCTGTCCGGCGCCAAACCTGGCGACATACCTGGTCTGTTGCAGGGCAACGTCTACCCGCTGGCGGCTGACCAAGTGACCGAACTGGGCGCGCCGACCACCGACGCCATCACCAAGACCGCAGCATTCCTCAAAGAACAGGGCAAGGTCGACGCCGTGCTGGCCGATTACGCGCCCTACGTGACCACCAAGTTCGTCGCCCAGTGATGCTGGCCAGAAGCTGTGTACCAATGGGATTAGCCGCGTATCCCCGCGATTCACACGCGGACTCACGTCCGTCGGGTGCCCGCTTCTGTAGGAGCCGGCTTGCTGGCGAACCCGGTCTGCCACTCGCTGTGAGGTGACTGACCCGACGCGTTCGCCAGCAAGCCGGCGCCTACAACGCGCGGTGTGAAGCCGCATAAGGCATACCGCCCGCAGACGATGAGACGCCGCAAAAAGCAGCTCTACCCGCATGCGATGTGATGCCGCAAAAAAGCAGTACTGCCCGCTGGCGGCGTGACGTTGAAAAGCAGTAATCACATCCCGTTGGCGCGCCCGTTTCTGTAGGAGCCGGCTTGCTGGCGAACCCGGTCTGTCACTCGCTGTGAGGTGACTGACCCGACCCGTTCGCCAGCAAGCCGGCTCCTACAACATGCGGCGTGAGGCCGTCATAAGGCATACCCCGCAGGCGACGTGATGCCGTAAAAAGCAGTGCCAGCCGCAGCGATGTGACGCCGCACAAGCAGTGCCACTCGCAGTGGGCGTTAGGGTGAATGAGCAGCAACTCTTGCAGCCATTGCGGAGAAACCACTCTCAGCGACATCAGTTACACAACCGTTCAAGCACGTCCTTACATTCATCGGAGCCCATGCCATGGCCTTGTTACAGCTGGAGCGCATCAGCGCACGGTATCCCGGTGCGGCCGAGCCGGTGCTGTCGGATATTTCCCTCGCCCTCGGTCCGCAGCAATTGCTGGTAGCGCTTGGTCCGTCCGGCAGCGGCAAGACGTCGCTACTCAACTTGATCGCCGGGTTCGTCCCCCCAAGCGCAGGCCGCATCACTCTCGATGGCGCGCCGGTAAACGGTCCTGGCGCCGAGCGCGGCGTGGTGTTTCAGGATGACGCGCTGCTGCCTTGGCAGAATGTGCTGGCCAACGTCGCATTCGGGCTTCAACTCGCCGGCGTTGCCCGTGACGAACGCGAGGCCAAGGCGCGGGACATGCTCGCGCTGGTTGACCTCGCCGGTTTCGAGCAGAGGCGTATTTGGGAGTTGTCGGGCGGGCAGAAGCAACGCGTCGGTCTGGCCCGTGCATTGGCAGCCGACCCGAGCGTGCTGCTGATGGACGAGCCATTTGGCGCCCTAGACGCCTTCACCCGCGAACAGATGCAAGAGTTGCTGCTACAAGTCTGGCAACGCAGCGCCAAGCCGGTGTTCCTCATCACCCACGACATTGAAGAAGCGGTGTTCCTGTCGACGGATCTGATTCTGCTCGCGCCGAACCCAGGTCATATCGTCGAGCACTTGAAACTGGACTTCGGTCAGCGTTACAGCGCAGGTGAATCGGCCCGCGCGATTAAATCCGACCCCCGCTTCATTGAAACCCGCGAGCACGTTTTGGCGCGGGTATTCTCCCAGCGGCAAAGCGTTCGGGAGCAACGGGCATGAGTCTTTATCCATCGCCAGAGCCCGCGCTCACGCACGTGCCGGTAAAAACCGCTTCGCGTCAGGGCTCCTCTATTTATGTAAGCACTCGCGCCATCAGTGTGCTGACGCTCGCCGTGCTGTTGGGCAGTTGGTGGCTGGTCACGGCATTTGAGTGGGTCGAGCCGCTGTTCCTGCCGCCACCTTCGGCCGTGCTGGAAAAAGCCTGGCTGCTGATGACCAAGGGCTACATGGACTCGACCCTGTGGCAGCACTTGGGGGCGAGTCTGCAGCGCATCGGCCTGGCGCTGTTTTTCGCTGTGCTGACGGCCATTCCGGTGGGTATTGCGATTGGCCATAACCGAATCGCGCGAGGGATTTTCGACCCGGTGATCGAGTTTTATCGTCCGGTGCCGCCGCTGGCATACCTGCCTTTGATCGTCATCTGGTGTGGCATTGGCGAATTTTCCAAAGTGCTGCTGATTTATCTGGCGATCTTCGCGCCGGTTGCCATCGCGACTGCGACAGGGGTGCGCACTGTCGACACCGCGAAACTGCGCGCGGCGCAATCATTAGGCGCCAGCCGGTGGCAACTGATCCGTCACGTTATCCTGCCAAGCGCCCTGCCTGACATCCTCACCGGCGTGCGTATCGGTCTCGGCGTGGGCTGGTCGACACTGGTGGCGGCCGAGTTGATCGCCGCCACCAGCGGCCTCGGCTTCATGGTGCAGTCAGCCGCGCAGTTTTTGGTGACTGACGTCGTCGTGCTGGGAATTCTGGTCATCGCACTGATTGCCTTCGCCCTGGAAATGGGCCTTCGCGCGCTGCAACGCAAGCTGGTGCCCTGGCACGGCCAGAATCACTGAGAACACGGCTTTACAACTGGCCACGCCGACATTTCGGCGCCGAACACAACGAGTACATCATGAGCATCGACATTATTCCGCTCAGCCCGGCATTGGGCGCAGAGATCAGCGGCGTTGACCTGAGCCGCGACCTGACCGGTGATCAACGCGCTGCCATCGAACAGGCGTTGCTCACTCATCAGGTGCTGTTCTTTCGTAATCAGCCCATCACGCCTCGGCAACAGGCACGTTTCGCTGCCAACTTCGGCGACCTGCACATCCATCCGATTTACCCCAATGTGCCCGAGCAGCCAGAAGTGCTGATCCTCGACACGGCGGTGACCGACGTGCGCGACAACGCCATCTGGCACACCGATGTGACCTTTTTGCCGACGCCTGCGCTGGGTGCGGTACTCAGTGCCAAGCAGGTGCCGACTTACGGTGGCGATACGTTATGGGCGAGCGGCATTGCTGCGTTCGAGGCGCTGTCCGGCCCAATGAAAGCATTGCTTGATGGCTTGACCGCCACTCATGACTTCACGCGGTCATTTCCGCTGGAGCGCTTTGGCAACACACCAGCAGACCTCGCACGCTGGGAGGAAACACGCCGCAAGAACCCGCCGTTGTCGCACCCGGTCATCCGCACGCATCCGGTCAGCGGTCACAAGGCATTGTTCATTAACGAGGGTTTCACCACCCGCATCAATGAGCTGGAGGCCGCCGAAAGTGAGGCGATTTTGAAACTGCTGTTTGCCCATGGCACTCGGCCGGAGTTCACCCTGCGTTGGCGCTGGCAGGCGGACGACGTGGCGATGTGGGACAACCGCGTGACGCAGCATTACGCAGTGGATGATTACCGACCGCAGCGCCGGGTGATGCATCGCGCAACGATGCTGGGCGACGTGCCGTTTTAAGTCGTGGCGTCGGGAGTGGTGTGCACCCTGGCGCACTCCTTCACTGCTTCATGCGCCGCATCGACTCTGCCTGTTGCGCCTGCGCCGAACCACTGTAGGAGCCGGCTTGCTGGCGAACCGATTGTGTCAGCCCTATCAATGCCGGTTGACACCCCCGGTTCGCCAGCAAGCCGGCTCCTACAGGTCAGCGTTAGCATCAAGATCAGCGGCGCATCAGCATCAGCATCAGCATCGGCATCGGCATCGGCATCGGCATCGGCATCGGCATCAGCATCAGCATCAGCATCAGCATCAGCATCAGCATCAGCATCAGCATCAGCGTCAGCGTCAGCGTCAGCGTCAGCGTCAGCATCGACATCAGCGGCTGGATCGGGATTTAGGATTTGGGATTTGGGATTTGGGATTTGGGATCAGCATCAGCATCAGCAACGGGCGCGGGCTGCGGCTTTAGCCCGCAATAATCGCCGCCCTGATCGAACGTGCATCACTTTGGTTAGGGCACGTTCGAAAATGCGCGAATAGCGTGCAAAAACGAGCAAGGAATAACCGGATGTGAACGCCGACTCCAAAGGCTGGGCTGGAGCCCTGGGACGGCCTGAGGTAACAAACGCCTGAGAAATGAGGCTCGCGGGAGGCCTCGCGACGGATTGCAGAAATTTCCTACAGCGTTTTCCCAAAACTGGCACGCACGCTGCAATAGGTTAAGCATCACCAGTTTTGGGGACCTTGGTACAGGCAGGCCGGGGATTCCCCTCTTTTATTCCTCCCGGAGACTGACCTCCAGTCTCCAGCGCCCGTCCTGGGTCGCACCGCGCCAGTCGCCGTGCAACGGACGGGCCGCCAGCAGGTTCAGCAGCAATCCCTTATCACTCCGTTGCACCCTCCAGCGCACATCTTTGCCGTTGAGCTTCAGTTCGCCTTTCTGGGGCTGACCCTGGGCGTTGAACAGCAACGCCACCGCGCCGTCGATGTGTTCGCCGTGCAGTTGCGGCTCGCGGTTGAACCAGACGGCAACACCGCCAGGCAGCGCTTCAATGGTTTGCAGCTGGATCGGGTCCGGCGTCGTCACCCGGCCGATCATCAGCCCGACCATCACACCAACGATCGCCACCGATCCCAGAAACTTGGGCCACAGCTTCGGTCTCGGGTCTTCTTCAGGGGTAGAATGCATCCCGTCCTTTCGTTCGGAGCCGTGCATGTTTCACGTGATCCTTTTTCAACCAGAAATTCCGCCGAACACCGGCAACATCATCAGGCTCTGCGCCAACAGCGGCTGCAGCCTGCATTTGATCGAGCCGCTGGGCTTCGAGCTGGATGACAAGCGCCTGCGTCGGGCCGGCCTTGATTACCACGAATACGCCACACTGCATCGTCACGCTGACCTGCCCAGCTGCCTTGAAAGCATCGGCCACCCTCGCCTGTTTGCTTTTACCACAAAGGGCTCGCGGGTTTTCCACGACGCGCAATTCGAGGAGGGCGATGCCTTCCTCTTCGGGCCGGAAAGCCGGGGGTTGCCGCCGGAGGTGCTAGACCCGCTGTCGAGCGACCATCGCCTGCGCCTGCCCATGCGCGAAGGCTGCCGCAGTCTGAACCTGTCAAACACCGTCGCGGTCGCCGTGTATGAAGGTTGGCGGCAGTTGGGCTTCAAGTAGCCGCTACGCGCCGAAAGTCATACGTCGCCCACAAAAAAGCGCCCATCACAGGCGCTTTTTTTGTCGCAGCAAAAACGCTTACTGAACGGTAGGCGTTGGCGTTTCGCCGCTTTCCTGCATGCGTTGCAGCTCTTGCGCGTACAGGGCGTCGAAGTTCACCGGGGCCAGCATCAGCGCGGGGAACGAACCGCGGACAACCAGGCTGTCGATGGTTTCGCGAGCGTACGGGAAAAGGATGTTCGGGCAGAACGCGCCCAGGGTGTGGCTCATGGAGCCGGCATCCAGGCCCTTGATCAGGAAGATACCCGCTTGCTGGACTTCGGCGATGAAGGCGATTTCTTCACCGTTCTTCACTTCAACCGACAGGGTCAGCACGACTTCGTAGAAGTCATTTTCAAGCTGCTTCTGGCGGGTGTTCAGATCAAGGCTAACGCTTGGGGTCCATTCCTGACGGAAGATAGCCGGGCTTTTCGGCGCTTCGAAGGACAGGTCACGAACGTAGATGCGCTGCAGGGAAAACTGCGGTGCTTCTTCTTCGTTGGAAGTGGCGCCGTTGTTCGGTTGATCAGTCATCTCAGATCCTTACTTTGAGGTCTTGTAGGCTTCCGGCCTGTGCGACGACGAGCGTTGTTCACAGGCTGGTTCGAATTCAGGCGTTCAGCAGCTTATCGAGCTTGCCGGCGCGCTCCAGGGCAAACAGATCATCGCAACCGCCGACGTGGACCGAGCCGATCCAGATCTGCGGCACCGAGGTACGCCCGGATTTTTTGGTCATTTCAGCGCGCAACTGTGGCTTGCCGTCGACCTTGATCTCTTGAAAGCCGACGCCCTTGCTTCCCAGCAGCGACTTGGCGCGGGAGCAGTAGGGGCAATAATCGCTGGAATAGACGACGACGTCGGTCATTTCACTTCACCAGAGGCAGGTTGTCGCCGCGCCACGACGAAATACCGCCGGACAGCTTGGCGGCGTTGAAGCCCGACTTCAGCAGCTCACGGGCGGTATGTCCGGCGTGCTGGCCAGCGGCATCGACGATGATCAGGGTCTTGGGCTTGAATTTTTCCAGCTCCGCAGTGCGGGTCAGGATTTTGTCCTGAGGGAAATTCACGGAGCCCACGATGTGGCCTGAGGTGAATTCCTTCTTGACGCGCACATCGATGACAACGGCTTCATCGCGGTTGACCAGAGCAGTCAGTTCGCCAGTGCTCAGGCTGCGGCCGCCTTTGCTAAGCTCCGTTGCGATCAGCAGGCCCAGCAAGATGACGAAAGCACCCGTCAGCAAATAGTGGTTCGTGGCAAATTCAATCAGGTGAGCAACCATCATCAGGTTCCAGGGCGTTAAAATGTCGGCCAGTATACACAGCCCCCAAGGTGGGCCAAAGCCCGTACGGCAGTGACGCCGTTTAGCTTGTGGCTGATTTGAACTTGTCCCTAAACTGTCGATCTTTTTTCTACTTCACCTATTAGCCAAGAGTGGGATTCATGACTACCACGCCTAAACCTTTGGTTCTGATCATCCTGGACGGCTTCGGTCACAGCGACAGCCACCACGGCAATGCCGTCTACGCCGCGAAGATGCCGGTCTTCGATCGCTTGTACCAGACGATGCCGAACGGCCTGATCTCCGGGTCGGGCATGGATGTCGGTCTGCCGGACGGGCAGATGGGCAATTCTGAAGTCGGCCACATGAACCTAGGCGCCGGGCGCGTGGTGTATCAGGACTTCACGCGGGTCACCAAAGCCATCCGCGACGGCGAGTTCTTCGAAAACCCCAACATCTGTAAAGCAGTGGATCAGGCCGTCGCCTCTGGCAAGGCCGTGCATATCCTCGGCTTGCTGTCAGACGGCGGCGTCCACAGCCATGAAGACCACCTGGTAGCGATGGTTGAACTGGCGGCAAAACGCGGCGCCGACAAGATTTACCTGCACGCCTTCCTCGATGGCCGCGACACGCCACCACGCAGCGCTCATCAGTACCTGGCCACCATGGAAGCGACGTACGCGCGCCTTGGCAAAGGCCGCACGGCTTCGGTCATTGGCCGCTACTTCGCCATGGACCGCGACAATCGCTGGGACCGAGTTGAGTCCGCCTACAACCTGATTGTGGACGGCACTTCGGAATTCCACGCAGACACCGCCAAAGCTGCGCTGGACGCGGCTTACGAGCGGGGTGAAAACGACGAATTCGTCAAGGCCACCAGCATCGGCGCGCCGGTGACGGTAGAAGACGGCGATGCGGTGGTGTTCATGAACTTCCGCTCCGACCGTGCCCGCGAACTGACCCGCGTGTTCGTCGAAGACGATTTCGCCGACTTCGCGCGTCGTCGTCAGGCCCGACTGGCCGGCTTCGTCACGCTGACCAAGTACGCAGCCAACATCGACGCCCCGGCGGCCTTCGAAAAAGGCGGGCTGCATAACGTGCTGGGCGAGTACCTGGCGAATAACGGCAAAACCCAACTGCGCATTGCCGAGACCGAGAAATACGCCCACGTGACGTTTTTCTTCTCGGGTGGCCGTGAAGAGCCGTTCCCCGGCGAAGAACGCATCCTGATCCCTTCCCCAAAAGTGGCGACTTACGACCTGCAGCCCGAAATGAGCGCACCGGAAGTCACCGACAGAATCGTCGATGCCATTGAGAACCAGCGCTACGACGTGATCGTCGTGAACTACGCCAACGGCGACATGGTGGGCCATAGCGGGATCATGGAAGCCGCCGTCAAGGCGGTGGAATGCCTGGACGTGTGCGTCGGTCGCATCACTCAGGCGCTGGAAAAAGTCGGCGGCGAAGCGCTGATCACCGCCGACCACGGTAACGTCGAGCAAATGACCAACGAGCAGACTCACCAGCCGCACACCGCGCATACCACCGAACCGGTACCGTTCGTCTACGTGGGCAAGCGTGCGTTCAAGGTGCGTGAAGGCGGCGTCCTGGCGGATGTCGCGCCGACGATGCTCATGCTGCTCGGCATGGACATCCCCAACGAGATGACCGGCACGCCGATTCTGGTCGCCAAGTAAGCCCTTGAACCGGCCCGCCAGTCGCTGGCGGGCCGGTTTTGTATGAAATGTCTGACGGCCACGTCGTCCGAGCGTTTTTTTTGCAGCCATCGCCGGGCATACTAGGCCGGTCTTCACTCCTGGTATCGCCCAACCTCATGCTTCGCGCCCTGATCACCCTCGCTTTGATTTGTCTGCTCAATCCGGCGTTCGCCGACGATGATCGCGCACAAACGCAGAAACAGCTCGATGCCACGCGTCAGGACATCACCGAACTCAAAAAAGCGCTGAGCCAGTTGCAGGAAGAAAAATCCGGCGTCCAGAAAGACCTGCGCTCCACTGAAACGCAAATGGGCAAGCTGGAAAAGCAGGTGGAGGCCCTGCAAAAGGAACTAAAAAAGAGTGAAAGCGAGCTGCAACGGCTCGATCAGGAGAAAAAAAAACTCCAGAGCGCGCGCGTTGAACAGCAAAGGCTGATCGCAATTCAGGCTCGCGCCGCCTATCAGAGCGGCCGCCAGGAATACCTCAAGCTGTTGCTCAATCAGCAGAACCCCGAAAAATTCGCTCGCACCCTCACCTATTACGACTACCTGAGCCAGGCCCGCCTGGAGCAGTTGCGCAACTTCAATGAAACCCTGCGCCAGCTGGCAGGCGTGGAAAAAGACATCGACCTGCAACAGGCGCAACTGCTGGTACAGAAGAGCTCGCTGGATGATCAGAAGGCCCAACTCGACACCGTTCGCCAGGAACGTCAAGTGGCGCTGGCCAAGCTGAACCAGGACTACAAGGCCCGCGACCAGAAACTGCAATCGCGACAGCAGGATCAGGCTGACCTGACCAAAGTCCTCAAAACCATTGAAGAAACCCTCGCCCGCCAGGCGCGCGAGGCCGAAGAAGCGCGTCAAAAGGCGCTGCTCGCTCAGCAGGAAGCCGAAAAACGCCAGCGCGAGCAGGAAGCGCTGGCAAAAAACCGGGCTAAAGACGATGCGAAGGACGACAGCGATGACGCGCCGCGCCGTCCCGCCAAGGCGCCCGGCACCATGGTTTCCAGCACCGGTCAGTCGTACGGCGGACCCTTTGAGCAGGCCAGGGGAAAACTTCCATGGCCTGTCGATGGTCGATTGTTGGCGCGATTTGGCGAAAGCCGTGGCGACGACGAAAGAACCAAGTGGGATGGCGTGATGATCAGTGCTGCTGCAGGCAGCCAGGTGCGAGCGGTGCACGGCGGTCGGGTGGTCTTCGCCGACTGGTTGCGCGGCGCCGGGCTTCTGGTCATTCTCGACCACGGCAATGGTTATTTGAGTCTGTACGGTCACAACCAAAGCCTGCTGAAAGAGGCCGGTGACGTCGTAAAAGCCGGAGATGCGATCTCCACTGTCGGTAACAGTGGTGGTGGTCAGGACACTCCGGCGTTGTATTTCGCTATTCGTCAGCAGGGTCGCCCCAGTGATCCGGCCCAATGGTGTCGCACTCAAGGATAAGTCGACACCTCACTCAGGAGTTCGTAAGACATGCTGTTTTCGTCCCGCCTCACCTCGCTGGCCCTGACTATCGCCGTGATTATCGGCGCGCCTCTGGCCCAGGCTGCCGGTGCCGCCCCTGCTCCCGCGCCAACCGCTTCCTCGCCTGCCAGCGCCGCGAACGTCAAGGCGCCGCTGCCGCTCGACGAGCTGCGCACCTTCGCCGAGGTCATGGACCGGATCAAAGCCGCGTACGTTGAACCTGTGGACGACAAGACCCTGCTGGAAAACGCCATCAAGGGCATGCTCAGCAACCTCGACCCGCACTCCGCTTATCTGGGCCCGGAAGACTTCCAGGAATTGCAGGAGAGCACCAGCGGCGAGTTTGGCGGGCTGGGCATCGAGGTCGGAGTCGAGGACGGTTTCGTCAAAGTCGTTTCGCCTATCGACGACACCCCTGCCTCCAAGGCAGGCATCGAGGCCGGTGACCTGATCGTCAAGATCAACGGCACGCCCACCCAGGGCCAGACGATGCAGGAAGCCGTGGACAAGATGCGCGGCAAGATCGGCGAGAAAATCACCCTTACGCTGGTGCGTGACGGCGGCAACCCGTTCGACGTGACGCTTGCGCGCGCGACCATTCAGGTCAAAAGCGTGAAAGCGCAGATGCTGGAGCCCGGCTACGGTTACATCCGCATCACTCAATTCCAGGTCAAGACTGGCGAAGAAGTCGGCAAGGCCTTGGCCAAGCTGCGCAAAGACAACGGCAAGAAGATGAGCGGCCTGATCCTCGACCTGCGCAACAACCCGGGCGGCGTGTTGCAGGCAGCGGTCGAAGTGGCTGACCACTTCCTCACCAAGGGTCTGATCGTCTACACCAAAGGCCGTATCGCCAACTCCGAGCTGCGCTTCTCGGCAGATCCGGCGGATGCCAGCGAAGGCGTACCGCTGGTGGTGCTGATCAACGGCGGCAGCGCCTCGGCTTCGGAAATCGTCGCCGGCGCGCTGCAAGATCAGAAGCGCGGCATTTTGATGGGGACTGATACATTCGGCAAAGGCTCGGTGCAGACGGTTCTGCCACTGGCCAACGACCGCGCCTTGAAGATCACCACGGCGTTGTACTACACGCCAAACGGTCGCTCGATTCAGGCTCAGGGCATCAACCCGGACATCGAAGTCAAACGCGCCAAACTGACCGCTGAAGCCGATGGCGACAATTACAAAGAGGCTGATCTGCTTGGTCACCTGGGCAATGGCAACGGCGGTGCGGACAAACCGACCACCAAGGCCAAGGCTGGCAAGGCGCGTCCGCAGGACGATGACTACCAGATGAACCAGGCCCTCAGCTTGCTCAAGGGATTGAGTGTCACGCGCGGCAATTGATGTGCGCGTCTGGCTGACCGGGCTTATCTGGGCTCTAGTCGTCACCACCGGGGCTGCGCACGCCGCCCCGGCGGAATCCTCAGTGACCGGTGGCAAGGCGCCGAAGGTCGCTTACCTGAGCCTGATCATCGACGATCTCGGGCAAAGCCCTGATCGAGACAACCGCGCGCTTTTCCTGCCCGGCCCCGTGACGCTGGCGATCATGCCCGACACGCCTCACGCAACGGACTTTGCCCGTCAGGCGCACAAGGCCGGTAAAACCGTGATGCTGCACATGCCGATGGACCCGGCCACCGGACCCTATGCCTGGCACCCGGAACTGCCACTGCCCGAGCTCGAATCCCGTCTCAACGCAGCGCTGCTGAAAGTCCCCTACGCCGCTGGTATCAATAACCACATGGGCAGCCGCATGACGGCCGAGCCGGTGGCAATGGGCTGGCTGGTGGGCGAGTTGCAACGCCGTCATCTGTTTCTGGTCGACAGCCGCACCAGCGCGAAAACCGTTGCGGCAGCCGAAGCCCAGAAGATCGGGTTGGCAAGTGTGTCCCGCGACGTCTTTCTGGATGATGAACGCACTGCCGAAGCCATCTCGGGTCAGCTGCAGACGGCGATCAAGCTGGCCCACAAGCAGGGTTCGGCCGTGATGATCGGCCACCCCTACCCAGTGACGATGGACGTGCTTGAGCGCGAGCTGCCCAAGCTCAAAGCCCAGGGCGTCGAGTGGATCGAACTGCGCCACATGATCAGCATTCGGGGTAATGAGGCCATGGCGGGCCATGGCAAGAATGGCGTTTATCGTTGAGCCTGTGACGGGCCGAGCGGAGCGGAGTACATCCTGAATTGCTGCGGCGCTGCCAGAATTTTTCGCGGGCAAGCGCGCTCCTACAGGTGAATCCAAAGATCGCGCCGGGCGCAAGGATTGATTGCGCAAGGGGGATCGCATTGATTGCGCCGGGTTAAGGCGACGATTGGGCGCCTCGGCGTACGGGTCATGAATCGCAGACGGCCGGTGTAGGCGCGCGCTTGCCCGCGAAGGCGGCAGTCCGGTCACTGAAGACTCCACGGATGGACTCGATTCATCGCCTTCAATCAATGCCTGGCGCCGCGCCGTAATTCTGGCACCTCCATAACCATCCTGTTTCAGCGCGCCGATGCAAGGCATTCATTGGACTGCGCGCGCCCGTCCTCTATGGTGAGACTCGAACGGATGCAGCGCCCGAATGCAGTGGGAGTGCCTCAGCGACCCACACCTTTACGGAATCAAGGCGCTCATGAATTCAACCACTGCTCCAAGCCCACGCGTGCTCGCCTATCGGCCCGAGATAGACGGGCTGCGTACGGTAGCCGTGCTCCCGGTGATCCTTTTTCACGCCGGGTTCATGTTTTTCTCGGGTGGCTTCGTCGGCGTCGATATCTTCTTCGTCATTTCGGGATACCTGATCACCTCGATCCTGGCGGCGGAGATAGCCCAGGGTCACTTCTCGATTTTGAAGTTCTACGAGCGGCGCGCCCGTCGCATCCTGCCCGCGCTGTTTTTCGTGATCATCGCCACGCTGCCGTTTGCACTGCTGTGGATGCTCGACAGCGATATCCAGAACCTGGGGCGCAGCATCATGTCGGTGGCGGTCTTTGCCTCCAACCTTTTCTTCTGGCGCAATACCGACTACTTCGACCCTGCCGCTGGCGAACAACCGCTGCTGCACACGTGGAGCCTGGCGGTGGAGGAGCAGTACTACATCTTCTTCCCGCTGTTCTTACTGCTGGCGTGGAGGCTGAAAAAACCCGGCCTGACGCTGTTCATTCTGGTCATCACCTGTGTTTCGCTCGCTTTGGCCGAATGGGGCGCGACGTACCATCCCGCCGTGAATTTCTACCTGTTGCCAACCCGAGCCTGGGAACTGCTCGCCGGTTCACTCACGGCGATGGTGCTGTTTCGTCAGCCCGGCACGCCCGCAACCGCCGACGGATTTAGTCCGGTTAAAGCCGCCCTGGCAATTACCGGCGCGGGTCTGGTGCTGTATTCAGTGTTCGGTTTTGATGAGACCACTCCCTTTCCGAGCCTGTACACGGTTGTCCCGGTGCTCGGTACGTGCCTGATCATCCTGTTCGCTTCGCCGCACTGTGTGACGGGCAAAGTGTTATCGCTCAAGCCGATGGTCTGGATCGGCTTGCTGTCCTACAGCGCGTACCTGTGGCATCAGCCGCTCTTTGCGCTGTATCGCCTGTCGCCGTTGCAGTTCTCGAACAATGATCAGATCATTTTTCCGCTGTTGATTGTCGTGGTGTTCCTGCTCGCCTGGTTCAGCTGGAAATACATTGAGGCGCCCTTCCGCTATAAAAACCGTATTTCACAAAAAGGCGTTTTCCGCTGGGCCGTGGCGAGCATCGTGCTGTTGCTGGGCATCGGCGGGACACTCAACGCGGTCTACAAGCCGGTGGCTGACCCCATGGCCGTTCAGGTGCAGGACTGCGAAGGCTATGACGCGGGAGGCTCGGAGCTGGCCTGCAAGAAGATCGGCACGGGCAGCCGTCTCGTGGTCCTGTTTGGTGACTCCCACGTACTGCCGCTGGTCGACGCCTTCAGCGAGGACCCGGCCATGACGTACATGTTTGTTTCGATTCCCGGTTGCCCGCCGCTGGTCGGGCTAGAGCGCTACGACGGCATCGGCAACAGCTCCAACTGCGACAAGCCGGGACAGCTGGCGCACTACGCCCAGCAGATCGCCAGCCTGCAGCCGGAGAAGATCATCCTAGTGGGGCGCTGGACGCTGTACATGCATGGCTGGCAGAAAAAGAACGTGCTGCAGAAAAAACATCATTTACTGCAACTGGAGACTGGCGAGACCGGGCTCACGCCTCAACAGGTCGTCGCCAGAGGCGTGGATGCCACGGTGGAGTTCTTTGGCCGCACCGCGCCGCAAAGCACGCTGTTCATTCTTGAGCAGGTGCCCGACATCCAGATGTTCGGGCATGTGAAGGCGGTTGTCAGCGCACTGGGAGACAGCGTCCCGCGCACCGCCATCGACGCCTGGGACGAGGGCGAGATGTCCATGCTGGCCGATGAGGCCAACGGCGGGGCGCTTCGGGTGATCAGGACCAAACAGTACTTTTGCAACGCGGCAAGCTGCGAGATCGGCAAAGACAAGCGCTTTTACTATCTGGACGACAACCATCTGAGCGCGTCGGGCGCCAAGCTGCTGAGCGAGCCGTTGAAGATGGCGATCAACCCATGAAATGTGCCTACAGAAACTCGGCAAAAATGGAATCGACCACGCCCTCTTTGCGCAGTTGATCCAGCGCGCCCTGCAGTCGGGCGACCACGGCGTCGGGGGTGTCTTTGTTCAGCGCCAGGAACAGCTCGGCGCTGTTGAAGCGCAGCACGGTTTTCAATCCGGTGATGCCTTCCTGCCGGGCCAGATAACGCCCTGCCGGGTCGCCCGTGGCCCAGAGATCGAGCTGGCCATCGACAAGCTTCCTGGCGTTGTCCTTGTCGCTGAGCACCGTGACAGGCTTCATGCCCTGACGCGCCAGTTCCACGGCGATGGCATCGCCTTTGTAGGCACCAATTCGATAAGGTCGGGCGGCCTCCAGTGAACTTAGCTCAATAGGGCTGTCAGCCCGCGCCAGCAAAACCCAGTCGTCCGGACCGATCGGGCCGACCCATTTGAAGCGTTTTTCGCGCTCGGGCAATCGCGCGGTCACGAAGACGCCATAACCGGGATTTTCCAGCGCCAGTTTGTAGATGCGCTCCCACGGGAAACGCAGGGTCATGCTGTAGCCGATCCCGGCGCGCTTGAAGGTCTCGCGCACCACCTCCGCGGCGATGCCCTTGATGTTGGCTTCCTGGGCGAAGTTCTTGCCGTCCGCGGCCATGTTGTACGGGGGGAAGTTTTCGGTCAGCAGGACCATCGAATAAGCTGGTGAATCGTCGGCACGGGCCGCGCCCGAGAGCAGCGTCACGGCGCTGATCAGCGCAAGAAAAACACCTTTGAACATATCCCTGGCACCCGATCCTGACGACCGCAAGAGAGTGCCGCTAACCCGCGGCAAAGTCTAGTTCGCGGTCGTCACGGCCGGTCAGCGAACCACAATCCCCTGCTTGGCCATGTAGGCCTTGGCTTCGGGCACGGTGTATTCGCCAAAATGGAAAATGCTCGCCGCCAGCACAGCGCTGGCATGTCCCTGCAGCACGCCGGCGGCCAGGTGCTCAAGGTTGCCGACGCCGCCCGACGCGATCACCGGAATGCCGAGTGCATCGCTGATGGCGCGGGTGACGCCCAGATCGAAGCCGTTCTTCATGCCGTCCTGATCCATGCTGGTCAGCAGAATTTCGCCAGCGCCCAGGTCTTCCATCTTTTTGGCCCACATGACGGCGTCCAGCCCTGTCGGCTTGCGACCGCCGTGAGTGAAGATCTCCCAGCGCGGCTCTTCACCGGGCAGCGAAACCTTCTTGGCATCAATGGCCACGACGATGCACTGGGAGCCGAATCGCGCAGCGGCTTCGCCGACAAACTCGGGATTGAACACGGCAGCGGTGTTGATCGATACCTTATCGGCGCCGGCATTGAGCAGATTGCGGATGTCCTGCACCGTGCGCACGCCGCCACCCACCGTCAGCGGAATGAACACCTGACTGGCCATGCGCTCAACGGTATGCAGGGTAGTGTCTCGGCCGTCGACACTGGCCGTGATGTCCAGAAAGGTAATCTCGTCGGCGCCCTGCTCGTCATAGCGACGGGCAATTTCCACCGGATCGCCGGCGTCGCGGATGTTCTCGAACTTGACGCCTTTGACTACGCGGCCGTTGTCGACGTCAAGGCAAGGGATGATGCGTTTGGCGAGGGCCATGGGCCGGTTCTCCGAAGACGGTTGGGAATCTGCCCAACATCACAACATTCTGATTTGAAGGACGCCCCTGTGGGAGTGAGCTTGCTCGCGATGCGCCTGGTCAGTCAGCAAACATACGTCTGACACGCCTGCTATCGCGAGCAAGCTCACTCCTACACGGGGGTGTGCCAGTCAGCCTTTGTACGAATCACAAAACGCCTGGGCCTCAGCGACATCCAGCGTGCCTTCGTAAATGGCGCGGCCGGTAATGGCGCCGATGATGCCGGGTGCTTTGGCGTCGAGCAGCGCCTTGATGTCGCCCAGGTTGTGAATACCGCCCGAGGCGATCACCGGAATGCGTGTGGCGGCAGCGAGCGCGGCGGTGAACGGGACGTTGCAGCCCTGCATCATGCCGTCTTTGGCGATGTCGGTATAAACGATCGCCGAGACGCCGTCGGCTTCGAAGCGCTTCGCCAGATCGATCACCTGCACGGTGCTGACCTCAGCCCAGCCGTCAGTGGCGACGAAGCCATCTTTGGCATCCAGGCCGACGATCACTTTGCCGGGAAAGGCGCGGCAGGCTTCTGCGACGAATTCGGGCTCCTTGACCGCCTTGGTGCCGATGATGACGTAACTCACGCCGGCTTTGACGTAGTGCTCGATGGTTTCCAGCGAGCGGATCCCGCCACCGATCTGGATCGGCAGGTTTGGGTAGCGACGGGCAATCGCCGTCACGACTTCACCATTGACCGGCTGGCCTTCAAACGCACCATTGAGGTCGACCAGATGCAAACGACGGCAGCCGCCCTCAACCCATTTGGCAGCCATGCTCACCGGATCATCGGAGAACACTGTGGAATCTTCCATTCGGCCTTGGCGCAGACGCACGCATGCGCCGTCTTTAAGGTCGATCGCGGGAATAATAAGCATGGTTTTTCCTTGGTCAAAGGAGCTGCAAGCTGCAAGCCATGAGCTGCAAGAGGCATCTCCACTAATTCTCGCAGCCTGATGCTGCCTTGATTCTGCTGTGATGTATGCGACCTCAAGACCGCGGCAGGCACGCCCTTTCTTGAGGCTTGCGGCTTGCGGCTTTCAGCTGCTCTTCTCCAACGCCCACAGGTCGCTTTCGATGCTTTCGAAACGCTCTTTCAGGTGCGTCTGCACATCGAAGATCGCGCGGTTGTAGTAATGCGGTGCGATCTCGCGGGTGAACAACTCCAGAATTTCAGCCGCTTCGAACGAACCCAGGTCCAGCTCGAAACGGTCTTCCATGAACCGCTTGATCGTGTGACACGCCTCACTCTCCTGCTCGGGAGTGAGGGTCAGAATCGGCGGTTTGGTTTTCTTGCTCATTACCGGCTGCCGTCCCACACGGCGAAGTTCTGCAGCAACTGCAGGCCATGGGTGTGGCTTTTCTCCGGGTGGAATTGCACGGCAAAGCGTGAGCCGTCCGCCAACGCAGCGGCGAAGTCATGACCGTAATGGCCTCGACCGGCGATCTGCTGAGGGTTCGGTGAGTCAATGTAGTAGCTGTGCACGAAATAGAACCGCGCCATGTCCGGGATGTTGGCCCACAGCGGGTGTTCCACTGCCTGCGCCACTTCATTCCAGCCCATGTGCGGGACTTTCAGATGCTGACCGTCTTCGTGCAAATCCTTGCCGAAGAAGCGAACCTGGCCCGGGAACACACCGATGCAGTCGACTCCGGCGCTTTCCTCACTGTGATCCATCAGCGCCTGCATACCCACGCAGATGCCGAGAAACGGGCGGTCCTGACTGACTTCGCGGACCAGCGCATCGAAGCCCAGACGACGGATTTCAGCCATGCAATCGCGGATCGCGCCGACACCGGGAAAAACGACGCGGTCAGCTTCACGAATGACGTCGGCGTCGCTGGTAATCAGTACACGGCCGGCGCCGACGTGCTCCAGCGCCTTGGCCACCGAGTGCAAGTTGCCCATGCCATAGTCGATAACGGCAACGGTCTGCATTACAGCACGCCCTTGGTGGAAGGCATCTGGCCGGCCATGCGGTCGTCGAGCTCTACCGCCATGCGCAACGCGCGGCCAAAGGCCTTGAAGACGGTTTCGATCTGGTGGTGGGTGTTGTGCCCGCGCAGGTTGTCGATGTGCAGCGTGACATTGGCGTGGTTGACGAAGCCCTGGAAGAACTCCTGGAACAGGTCCACATCAAAGCCGCCGACGGTGGCACGGGTGTAAGGGACGTGCATCTGCAGGCCAGGACGACCGGAGAAGTCGATGACCACGCGCGAAAGCGCTTCATCCAGCGGGACATAGGCGTGACCGTAACGACGGATGCCTTTTTTGTCGCCGATGGCTTTGCTGAATGCCTGACCCAGCGTGATGCCGACGTCTTCCACGGTGTGGTGATCGTCGATGTGCAGGTCGCCTTTGCATTCGATATCCAGATCGATCAGCCCGTGACGGGCAATCTGGTCGAGCATGTGTTCAAGAAAAGGAACGCCGATATCAAATCGGGCCTTTCCGGTGCCATCCAGGTTGATCGAGGCTTTGATCTGGGTTTCCAGAGTGTCGCGCTCGACGAACACCATACGTTCGGCCATCACCAGCTCCGCAAAATCATTGGGCGAAAAGGCGGCCATTATAGGCGGGTGGCGGGGAAACAGAAACATGAAGCGAGGAATGACAGACAGGGGGAAATGGCACTGACGGGGATGTACATGTCTGTACATATGGGCTGCAGGAGCCGGCTTGCTGGCGAATATGGTGCGTCAGTGCAAATGATGTGCCTGATACATCAAGCTTCGCCAGCAAGCCGGCGCCTACGGTGCGCGCTGGCCTGAAGGACTCAGGCCAGCACGGACAGGCTCTTAGTGAAACAGTACGGCAGTCTTCTGCAGAGTGATCCACACGCCCCACGCCAACGGAATGCCCACCGCCAACCAGGCTAGAACGGCCAGCGGCTTGGTGCTTGGGTCGGCTTTCCATTCCAGCGAAGTGCTGTGGTCAGCGCCAGCATCGTGACCGATGGCTTGTTCAGCCTTCAGTTGCTCGTCGGTCATGAAGTACTTGTCGGCCACCGGACGCACCAGCAGGTTGCAGATAAAGCCCAGCACCAGCAGACCCGCAAGGATGTACAGGGTGATGTCATAGGCATCCGCCCGCGCAACGCCGTGGCTCAACTGGTACTCGCGCAGGTAGTTGACCAGCACTGGACCCAGCACACCGGCAGCTGCCCATGCGGTCAGCAGACGACCGTGGATCGCGCCCACCATTTGTGTACCGAACAGGTCGGCCAGGTAAGCCGGAACGGTTGCAAAACCGCCGCCGTACATCGACAGCACCACGCAGAATGCCGCCACGAACAGCGCTACGCTGCCCAGATGACCCAGGGTCGGCACCGACGCGTAGAGCAGGAAGCCCAGCGCGAAGAACACAAAGTACGTGGCTTTACGGCCGATGTAGTCCGAGAATGACGCCCAGAAGAAGCGACCGCCGATGTTGAACAGGCTCAGCAGACCGGTGAAGCCTGCCGCGATGGCCGCGATGGCGGCCAGTTGCGAAGCATCCAGCTGCCCGAACGGCTGATCGGTGCCCAGCAGCTTGCCGCCGAATACTTCCTGCAGCAGTGGCGAAGCCATGCCGAGGATGCCGATACCCGCCGAAACGTTCAGGCACAGCACCAGCCAGACCAGACGGAATTGCGGGGTTTTCCACGCAACGCTGACGTGTACGTGGCGGTTGGTGATCATCGCGCTGTTGGCTTTCTTTGCCGGAGCGGTCCAGCCTTCAGGCTTCCAGCCGGTAGGCGGAACGCGGTACGACAGAGCACCGCCGATCATGAAGATGAAGTAAATCACCGCCATCACCGCGAAGCTTTGCCACACGCCAACGCTGTCAGGCGTAGCGAAATGGCTCATCAGTGCGGTTGCCAGTGGAGCGCCAACCATTGCGCCGCCGCCGAAACCCATGATCGCCATGCCCGTGGCCATACCGCGCTTGTCCGGGAACCACTTGATCAGCGTCGACACCGGCGAGATATAACCCAGGCCCAGACCGATACCGCCGATCACGCCCGAGCCGATCCACATCAGCCATATCTGGTGGGTATACACACCCAGCGCCGAGATCAGCAGACCGCCACACCAGCACAGGGCCGATACGACACCCGCCTTGCGTGGGCCTGCGTGTTCAAGCCAGCCGCCCCAGATGGCTGCGGAGCAACCCAGGAAAATGAAGAACAGGGTGTAGATCCAGCCGAGCATGGAGATCGGCCAGTCGCAGCTGGACGAAAAGACTTGCTCGAAAAAGCCCATGTCCGGTGCGCAAGCGACAGCGGTCTTGATGCCGATGGCCTTGGACAGCGGCAGCCAGAACACCGAGAAGCCGTAGGCCATGCCGATACACAGGTGAATAGCCAATGCAGCCGGTGGAACCAGCCAGCGGTTGAACCCGCGCTTGGCGATGATGCGCTCTTTGGACAAGAACGCAGGCTGAGCGGAAGTACCGCCCAGAGCAGTGCTCGTAGTCATCTAATGTTGCCCCCAATTTTTAGTTGTATCCCGCAAGAACGGCGACGTTGCTCCGCCCCCACTCTGTTAAGCACGCAGGCCTCGGTGGGTTATCGGCAGGCAGTCTCTTTACGTGACAATTCGACGCAGCAAGGCTGGCGAACGGCGCGAGATTACCATTTGCGGGTCAAAAGAAAGCATTCTGCTACTACCTTTTTTGCGCCGTCTGTCACCGCGCAGGGGGCAGGCAGTCGCCTCTCCAGCGCCATTGACGATCCAAAACCCGGTGCCTGCGTGAGAACGCTATACTCGCGGGCTAAATTTTGAACGACTCGACACAAGGACTCGCCCATGAAAGCGTTCGGCAAAATCCTGGGACTCACCCTTCTCGGGCTGTTGCTGATCATCGTGGCTCTTGGCTTTGCCTTGACCCATCTGTTTGATCCCAACGATTACAAAGACGAGATTCGAAAACTGGTTCGCGACCGCGCCCATGTCGAGCTGACGCTCAACGGCGACATCGGCTGGAGCCTGTTTCCGTGGCTGGGCCTGGAGCTGCATGACGCCAGCGTCGCCACCTTGAGCGAGCCGACCAAACCTTTCGCCGATTTGCAGATGTTGGGGCTTTCTGTCCGCGTTCTGCCGCTGCTGCGCAAGGAAGTGCAGATGAGCGATGTGCGGGTCGAGGGCTTGAACCTGACCCTGACGCGCGACGAAAACGGCCACGGCAATTGGGAAGACATCGGCAAGGTGCCTGCCACTGCGGCCAACCCTGCCCAGCCACCTTCCACGCCCGCCCCGGCTGACGCTCAGGCCGATCCCGCTCCGACCAAGCCTGACAAACCATGGCAGCCGCTCAAGCTGGACATCGACAGCCTGACCGTGAACAACGCGCGCATCGATTACAACGACATTCTCAAGGCCCGGCAATTGACCGCCGAGAGCATCCAGCTGAGCACTGGCCCGATCCACAACGCGACCGATATCCCGCTGAAGCTGACGGCATTCCTGAGCACCAACCAGCCGGTTGTCCGCACCAAAACCGAGCTGACCGGCAAGCTGCGTTTCGACCGCGTGCTCAAGCGCTATCAACTTGATGACATGCGCTTCTCCGGCGAAGCGGCGGGCGATCCGCTGCAGGGCAAGACATTGACGTTCTCGGCCCAGGGTCAGTTGCTGGCAGACATGTCCGCCAACGTCGCCGAATGGACCAATCTGAAACTCTCGGCCAACCAGTTGCGCGCCATCGGCGAGCTGCATGTGCGCGATCTGGACAAGACCCCGCAGCTGACGGGCGGCCTGTCGATCGCGCAATTCAACCTGCGTGATTTCCTCGACAACATCGGTCAGCCTGCGCCGGCGCTGGGCGATGGAAGCCTGAACAAACTGGAGCTGGTCACCCGTATTGCCGCGACGCCCAACAGCGTGTCGCTGGACAACCTGACGATGAAGCTCGACGACAGCACCATCACCGGCCGCGTCGCTGTGGAAGACTTCGCCAAACAGTCCTTGCGCGTCCAGCTCAAGGCCGACACGTTCAACGCCGACCGCTATCGTGCGCCCGAGGGCGAACAGGCGAAAAGCGCTGGCGCTGCTCGCAAGTCCGAAGTTCAAGGCGCGGAAGCCGAGGCCATGGTTGCGTCAGGTACCTCGCCGCTGCCCAACCAGCCCACGCAAGGCGCCTGGAGCGACGCGAAGCTGTTGCCAGTGGAGCGACTGCGCAAACTCGATGTGGACGCTGACCTCAGTTTTGGCAAGCTGACGCTGGAAAAACTGCCCATTCAAAACGCGGCGCTGAAAACCTCTGCGCTCGACGGGGTGGTCACGCTCAGCAGTCTGCGCGGCGATCTGTACAACGGCAATTTCGAAGTCAAAGGCAATTATGACGCCCGCCCCGAAGTGCCGTTGGCGAGCGTTCAGACCCGTATCGTGAAGGTCCCCGTGGAGCACTTCATCCAGAGTCAGGGCACCACGCCGCCACTGCGCGGCCTGCTCAACCTCACCAGCGACGTGACCGCCAAAGGCAACAGTGAGAAGGCGCTGGTCGAAAGCCTCAACGGTACCGCCAGCTTTGCGCTGAACGACGGCGTGCTGGTCAACGCCAACCTCGAACAGCAGTTGTGCCGCGGGATCTCGACGCTCAATCGCAAAACCCTGAGTGGCGAACCGCGCGGCAAAGACACGCCTTTCCAGCAGCTCAACGGCAATCTGGTGTTCCGTAACGGCGTAGCCAGCAATCCTGACCTCAAAGTCCGCACCCCCGGCCTGAGCGTCAATGGCGACGGGGACATCGACCTGCGCGTGATGGGCATGAACTACCGGATCGGTGTGATCATCGAGGGCGACAAGAGCGATATGCCGGACCCGGCCTGTGAAGTGAATCCTCGGTTTGTCGGGATTGAATGGCCGGTTCTATGCCGTGGCCCGCTGGAACTGGGCGCCAAGGCCTGCCGGCTGGACAACGACGGCTTGGGCAAGGTCGCCGCCAAACTCGCAGGCGACCGTATTGGCGACAAAATCGATGAAAAACTGGGGGACAAGGTCAGTCCCGAGCTCAAGGACGCAATCAAGGGACTGTTCAAGCGTTAACTTCACTCAGCAGGCGCTGCTGAAAGAACTGTAGGAGCGCGCTTGCCCGCGAAGGCGTTGGGTCATAAACCATCATGGTGGCTGACCCAACACACTCGCGGACTAGCGTTAATCCAGACATGGGTGCAACCCCACTCTATTCGACCACCGGAACCCTTGATGCAACCTGAGCAGTTCTCTTCCGCCGTTCTCGACTGGTATGACCGTCACGGCCGCCACAATCTTCCCTGGCAACACGACATCACCCCTTACCGCGTGTGGGTGTCGGAAATCATGCTGCAGCAAACTCAGGTCAGCACCGTCCTGGGCTATTTCGACAAGTTCATGGAAGCCCTTCCGACCGTCCAAGCGTTGGCCGAAGCGCCGGAAGACGAAGTGCTGCATCTGTGGACAGGGCTCGGCTACTACACCCGCGCGCGCAATTTGCAGAAAGCCGCGAAAATCGTGGTGGCCGAACACGGCGGTGAGTTTCCCCGGGACGTGGATAAGCTCGTTGAGCTGCCCGGGATTGGCCTCTCGACAGCAGGTGCCATTGCCAGCATCAGCATGGGCCTGCGGGCGCCGATCCTCGACGGCAACGTCAAGCGCGTGCTCGCCCGCTTCACCGCCCAGGAAGGCTATCCTGGCGAGCCCAAGGTGGCGAAGCAGATGTGGGCCACGGCAGAGCGTTACACGCCGCATAGCCGCGTCAACCATTACACCCAGGCGATGATGGATCTGGGCGCCACACTCTGCACTCGCAGCAAACCAAGCTGCCTGCTCTGCCCGCTGGAGCGAGGCTGTGAAGCGCACATGCTGGGCCAGGAAACCCGCTACCCCATCCCCAAGCCGCGCAAGGTCGTGCCACAAAAACGCACCTTGATGCCTATCTTCGCCAACCAGGAAGGCGCGATCCTGCTTTATCGCCGCCCTTCCACCGGGCTATGGGGCGGGCTATGGAGCTTGCCGGAGCTGGACGACTTCAACGACATGCAGCACCTGGCCAACCAACACGCACTCGCGATGGGCGAGCACCTGGCCTTGCCGGGCTTGGTGCACACGTTCAGCCACTTTCAGCTGACCATTGAACCCTGGCTGGTCCGGGTGCGGGAGTCGGCCCATCACGTGGCCGAGGATGACTGGCTCTGGTATAACCTCGCCACCCCGCCGCGCCTGGGCCTTGCCGCCCCGGTGAAGAAACTGCTGAAAAACGCAGCCGACGTACTGAATGCAGGAGAGTCCGCATGACCCGCACCGTGATGTGCCGCAAATACAAAGAAGAACTGCCCGGCCTGGACCGTCCGCCCTATCCGGGCGCCAAAGGTGAAGACATCTACAATCACGTCTCGCAAAAGGCCTGGGCTGACTGGCAGAAACACCAGACCCTGCTCATCAATGAGCGCCGTCTGAACATGATGAACGCCGAAGATCGAAAATTTCTTCAGACCGAGATGGACAAATACCTGTCCGGCGAGGAATACGCCAAGGCCGACGGCTACGTTCCGCCGTCTGAATAATCCTTCGCAGACAGTGTTCGTCGTAAGCGGAGGAAATAATTCAGATTTTTTTCGACACCACGCTTGACGACCTCCTGAAAAACACGTTTAATGCGCCCCGTTGCCCAGATAGCTCAGTCGGTAGAGCAGGGGATTGAAAATCCCCGTGTCGGCGGTTCGATTCCGTCTCTGGGCACCACCTTTCGTTTTCAGGTGATGCCAAACACACCCGAAAGCACACAAGAAGCCCGCCTCGTGCGGGCTTTTTGTTGTCTGTGGCTCCCCACCATCCTTAATAAATTAAGCCCAAACAGATGTGAGCAGATTTGTAAGTAGACGGGGCACCTATGTGGTCGGCCCTATTTGTAAGCATTCTCCTACGACACCTACAGGGAAAAAGGATCAATAAGCGTCTTTTTTTTGCGCTACAGTTTCCCCGTCGATTTAGGTTTCCGGATAAGCGGCCGCTGCCGGGGTGGTAAAGATTGACTTATGGCTGCCGATAAACATAATCGCGAGCCTCAGACTCAACGCCGCAATTCACGCAACATAGGAGGTCCCAATGTCGATGAAAACAGCAGCTCAAGGAATGATCGTTGCTGCGTTTGCGTTGATCGGGGATTACTCGACTGTTGCCACTCCGCAGTATCAGATGCCTCCGTTCGAGGTTTCTTCCAAACAAAATCGCCTCAATCATCTGCGTAAAGAGCTTGCTGAGCTGAACTCTGGCTGGATGGATCTAGACCGGATTTATAGCGAAGCCGTGCAAGTCACGCTGAAGCGCGGGATATTCGAAGACGAGAAATTCCTACGGAATAGCCAGCTTCTTAGCGCGATTCGGGTGCTTGAATCTGGCCTTAGGGATGCGGTCGTGCCCGTGGAGCTGTCTGCTGACCACCTATCTCTGCGTCGCACGGTTGCCAAAACCCGCAATCGTCTGGCCACGCTCGACACCTACTACCGCCAGTTCTTCATGATTCCTGAAGAGTTTGAAAGCGCGGCCGATTCCAAGGCGCTTAGGGCGCTGGCCGACCACACCACTCGCAGAATTCAGGAACTCGCCTAAGGCACGAAATGGATGTCGAGGTAGAGTTTCATAAAGGGACGTTTGCTGAGTTCTTTGAGCCTGTAGAGCTGAAGCACGCAGGGTTGTCGGAAATTCTAAAAACAGAATTCATTGAATACGTACGGTCGGGGCGCATGCGCACGCCCAGCATATTCGGTCGTGATGCCCCCTATACGCAGCCTCCTCAAGCTCTTCAGGCTTGCCTGATGCACATCCATATCAAGATCCCACCCTCTCGATTCCCCCAAGGCGTTGCGCAGCATGATAGGTGCTGTCCTCGAAACAGACCCGGCGAGGATGCAGCACTTGTCTACGTTCCAGGCGAACTTGAGGAGCACAGATTTCTGTTGCTTGCCTTTCTATGGCCTGATGCCCATGGCAGGGCGCGCGATCGGAATACTATGAAATACTTGGCACGCCTGGCGCGTGACTGGCGGGACAAAAACTAGTAAGACGCCTCACATCGCCCTGAAAGTCGTTTTAGAGGCGACCATTCGAATCCAAGGTGTGAGCTGAACACCGAAGACGGCTGCTGCAGAGCACTCAGAATAATCCACCCGCGCTTTGTATACGTGACCCATGGATGGCGGTTCGATTCCGTCTCTGGGCACCATAAATACCGAAAAACCCCTGCATCGAAAGATTCAGGGGTTTTTTATTGGGCGCGATTTATTAACATTGCCGACTTGACCCTATCAAGGAGCCCGTCATGGCATCTGTCACCAAGCAGCAGAAACGAGCCAAGCGCGCCAAGACCAAAGCCAAAGCGCAGCGTGTCGCCCGCCAGCATCCGCAAACGGTCAATCCGATCGTCCCGGATTACTTCATGCCTGACGTGTTCGACGACGACGAAACCCTGCTCCACAGTTACGTCGAGCCCGACATCCTTGAGGCCTTGAATGAGGAAGAGCGCGAGGCGATGGCGTCGCTGATAAGAGGCGATTCCGGGATGCCGTTCACCGAGGACGAAATGCTGTTGACGGAGGTTTACCTGGTCCCTGCGCCGGAGCCGTCCGAGGAGCAACGCCTCGCCCATTACGAAGTGCTCAAGCGTGCCGAGCAGCAAGGGTTTCTCGATCTACTTGATGCCTTCGCCAGAGGTCCGATAGCCGCCCACGCCTTCTGCGACATCGATTTCGATCATTACCTCGACGTCCTGGTGAACACGCTTGGCGCCTACATGATGTGGGCCCACGGACTGGATGAGGCGACTGTCAGGGCGCGCATCGACGACGACGATTTCTATGAAGCCTTCCGCGCCGTTCTTGGCGAGATCGAGATGGAGTCCACGATGCAGATGCTGGGAATCGACCGCAACGAGCACGACGAACCGGCGCAAGACTGAATACAATATGCGCCCGATGATCTGGGCCATGCGAATGGCTGCACCGCACAAGGAACCGCCGTCATGGCCTCCCCCGACAAACAGCAAAAACGCGCCCAGCGGGCAAAGGCCAAGGCCAAGCAGAACCGTTCCGGCAAGGCCCGGCCGAGCGTCATTCACCCGGTGCTCAACCACGCGTTCGTCAACGAGCCTTTCGATGACGTCGAAATCGACCTGAGTACGTTCGATTTTAAAGACATCGAAGAAAACGGTTTCGACCCGGCGGATTTCGATGACTTGTTCCAAGCCATGAAGCAGGCGGAATCGATGAGCCTGTTGGCGATGTGCGTGGTGTTCCTGCAATACCCGGTGCTGGAGCTGGTGATCTCCGAACAAGACGAGGAGCCGGCGACCGATTTCATGATGGGCCTGCTGATCACCTACCGCGGGCTCTTCCATGAGGAAGACGAAGACACTGCCGTCGAGTGGCTTGGCAGTGACACATTTCAGACCGCCTACAACGAAGCATCCGTCATCCTGCAAAAAAAGAACGCCCGTGGAGCCTTCGGGCGTTCTTGATACGTTTTTGATTTACATGACCCCCGTCAAAACGGTAGCTTTGCGCCACCACGAGAATGCAACTCCTTCTCAATAAAGGCTCGCCGTTTTGACTCGTCATCCTCCCTCTTCGCCTGAACATGCTTCAGGCGATGCTAGGCGTTACTCTAAGACCCGCATTTTTCTGCACTGGCTATCCGCTGCCGTCATCCTGTGGGCGACGTTCAGCGGCTTCGGCGTTGCGTTGCTTGAGCAGAACGATCCTTTTCGGCAGTGGGTCGAGTCATTCAATCCACAGCTGACCAGCCTCTTCATCCCCTTCTTTGCATGGCGGCTATGGCTGGCATTCAGCGCACCCCGCCATCCAATCTCCCACGACCTGCAGGCGCGCCTGGCAAGCGCTGCGCACACGGCGATTTACGCGGCGGTGGCGGGCGTGCTGATCACAGGCGTCCTGATGATGAGTCATCCGGTCACGCTCCTGGCGCTGATCCCGATGCCACAGCTGATCCATTCGCCGGTGGCGCTGCTGGAGCTGCATGAAGTGCATCACGTTCTGTGCGCGGTGTTGGCCGGGTTGGTGGCGCTGCACTTGGCTGCGGTTGTGCTGCATCAAATGCGCGGGCAGTCAGTGCTGAGAAGAATGCGTTAACAGCGCACCAGTGCTCACAGAGACCCTGCTCACGATTACAGTTACCGCAGAGCTTGATTTGAGATAATTTTTCATAGACCCTCACCAGGGCCTCATGAATCCGGGCGTCTCACGCTCAGATTTAGAGATAACAAATTCCCGCTTCGAGATATTGTGCATGCCGGCTTTCTTTCATCACGATCTTGAATTGCTCAATCCTACATTCGACTCTGAGCTTGTGGACGTCCTGAGCGAGCTGGAGCACCTCCGTAAGCTAAGACTGGAGGGCGACACGCCTGCGCCGGTGTTCTTTCAACTGAAATCCATCTTTCATACCTTGGAAAGTCTCGGATCAGCCCGTATCGAGGGCAATCACACCACCCTTGCTGACTACATTGACAGCAAAGTGGGGGGCCAAAACGAAGACACAGATCAGCTACGCGAAGTCGCAAACATCGAAAAAGCGATGGATTACATTGAGGAAAGGATCACTCATGGAAGTCAGCTCACTGAGCATTTCATTCGCGAATTGCACGCGATGACTGTTCATGATCTCGATCGTGAGGGAGACAAAACGCCGGGGGCGTACCGACAGAGTCAGGTACGAATATCTCAATCAGAGCATTTACCACCTGATGCAATTCTTATTTCTGGATACATGCGAGATCTGGTCGAGTTCGTTAACAAACCCGACTCCCCGAAGTATGACCTCATGAAGGTCGCCTTGGCGCATCACAGATTTGGATGGATTCACCCCTTTAGCAATGGTAACGGTAGGGTAGTCCGGCTCATCACTTATGCACTGCTGATGAAATACGGATTCAACGTTAACACCGGCGGGCGGGTGCTAAACCCGACGGCCGTGTTTTGTAACGACCGTGAACGCTACTACGCCATGTTGACGACTGCCGATGCCGGGACCAGCCAGGGGTTGGAAGTATGGTGCACTTACGTGCTGCAGGGGATACGTGACGAACTGAATAAGGTAGATCTGCTCACGCGTTACGAATATCTCGCTCGCCACGTTTTAACCCCCGCTATAGCGTTTGCTCGTCAACGCGAGTGGATCACGGAAACGGAGGAGTTATTACTGGCTCTTGCCATCAAAGCGAGGGTGGTGAAATCTGCGGACTTGGCCAACGTCGTGCCAAACCTGAACAGCGCTCAACGCACCTATCTTATTAAAAAGCTGGTGGGTCAAGGAATGCTCTTACCTATCAGTGAGGGAGCCAGGCAATACACCATAGGGTTTTCAAACAATTATTTGATCCGCGGTGTCATCAAGGCGCTTCGGGAACAAGGGTTCATTCCTGCGCCGTTGGAAAACCCATAAAAAAGCCGCCATCATCCCTGATCGCGGCTTCTCGACGGCAGTCGCTCAAAGCGACTCAAACGCTCATCAATTCAACACGACCTTCCCTGCCTTGGCCGCCGTCTTGCGGCGATTCGACACGATCAGGCCCGCTGCGACGACCATGATGCTCAGCAGCCCGGTGGCGATGATTTCCATGCGATGGCCTTCCTGGAACAGCATGATGGTTAGCACCGCGACGATGAAGACGATCACCGCCCAGGTCAGACCCGGGAACAGCCACATGCGGAAGTCGATGGCTTGCCCTGACGCTTCACGCTTGCGACGCATGCGCAGCTGCGACACCGCGATGACCAGATACACCAGCAACGCGATTGCGCCGGAGCTCGCCAGCAGGAAGTCGAACACCGCAGCAGGTGCGACGTAGTTGGCGAACACCGCAGCGAAGGCGGCGCCGGTCGACAGCAGGACAGCCCAGTAAGGCGTGCCGGCTTTGGTGGTGCGCTGGGACACCGCAGGCGCATCGCCGCGCTTGCCGAGGGAGAAGAGCATGCGCGAGGCGGTGTAGAGCGCCGAGTTCAGGCAACTGGTCACCGCCACCAGCACGACGATGTCGACGATCAGCTTGGCGTTCGGAATGCCCATCAGGTCGAGCACAGTCTGATACGAACCCACCTCAGCCAGTCGGCTGTCATTCCAGGGCACCAGCGCGACGACGAGAAAGATCGACAACAGGTAAAACAGGCAAATCCGCCAGATCACCGAATTCGTGGCCTTGGTGATTTGCTCGCCCGGGTTTTTCGATTCCGCCGCCGCAATGGTGACGATCTCGGTTCCCATGAACGAGAACATGGTGGTCAGCATCGCTGCGAGCACCGCGCCCATGCCGTTGGGCAGGAAGCCTTGCGTGTCATACAGATGGCTGACGCCGCTGACCTGGCTGTTCGGCAGCAGACCGAACACTGCGGCCACGCCCAGCACCACAAAGCCGATGATCGCCAGCACCTTGATCAGCGCGAACCAGAATTCGAATTCGCCGTAATTCTTCACGCTGAACAGGTTGGTGGCCGTCAGCAATAAGGTGATGACCAGCGTGAACGCCCAGATGGCTACGTTCGGGAACCAGGCGTGCAGAATGGTCGCAGCGGCGTTGGCCTCCAGCGGAATCACCAACACCCAGAACCACCAGTACAACCAACCGATGGTGAAACCCGCCCAATGGCCGATTGCGCGGTCGGCGTAGGTCGAAAAGGACCCGGTGTCCGGCGAGGCCACGGCCATTTCCGCCAGCATGCGCATCACTAACACCACCAGCGTACCCGCAGCGCCGTAGGCCAGCAGTACAGCCGGCCCTGCCTCGGCGATTGCATGGCCCGAGCCAACGAAAAGGCCGGCGCCTATAACGCCTGCAATCGAGAGCATGGTGATGTGCCGCGGTTTTAGCCCTTGTTCAAGGTTTGAAGCGTTGGGTGTGCTCATGGAACCAACCTTAGAAGGATTTTTATACGGATCAGTACGTGCTGAAGCCCTTCGTAAAAAGAACACAACAGCGCTGTTATTTATTTTTTACGCAAGAATTACGCCAAAATGTTTCAGATACGACGTCGCAGGCGGATACGCCCGGTCTTACCGTCTTACGCAAGTTCCTGAATGCGCTAGCGATTTGCCAGCCCCGTAGGAAGCGTTACCTAGCGCAACAAGAAGAAGACGCTCAAGCGCACCGAAAATACACACTGCCTACAGGCCAGCACCAATTAAGTGCGCAAAAACGGGGCAAGCATCGACTGAGTGGCGGAAATACCCTTCCCCACGGCGGGTAAAGCTGGCACCATCGCGCCCTTTTTGCGCAACGGCACTCTGTGCCTGCGCCATCAAGCTCATCCTGAAGGCTGGCTACCCATGCCCGGGGCACCGCACCGTGGTGTCGCTGAATCAGCCCGATGAGCCCACCGAATTACGAGGACCGAACATGGCCCAGGCCACGCCTGCCCTGGAAATCCGCGATCTGCACAAACGCTACGGCGAGCTCGAAGTGCTCAAAGGCATCTCGTTGAGCGCGCAGGATGGCGCCGTGATTTCAATTCTGGGTTCTTCCGGCTCGGGCAAGTCGACGCTGCTGCGCTGCATCAACTTGCTGGAAAACCCGCACCAGGGGCAGATCCTGATTGCCGGCGAGGAACTGAAGCTCAAAGCCACCCGCAAGGGTGAACTGATTGCCGCAGACAACCGTCAGATCAACCGGCTGCGCAGCGACATTGGCTTTGTCTTCCAGAACTTCAACCTCTGGCCGCACATGACCGTCCTCGATAACATCACCGAGGCGCCACGACGCGTGCTGGGGCAGAGCAAAGCAGAGGCCACCGAAGTCGCCGAAGCACTGCTGGCCAAAGTCGGTATCGCCGACAAGCGCCATGCCTACCCGGCGCAGCTGTCTGGCGGCCAGCAGCAACGTGCCGCCATTGCACGCACGCTGGCCATGCAGCCCAAGGTCATTCTGTTCGACGAACCCACCTCTGCCCTCGACCCCGAGATGGTGCAAGAAGTGCTTAACGTCATTCGTGGCCTGGCCGAGGAAGGCCGGACCATGCTGATGGTGACCCACGAAATGAATTTTGCCCGGCAGGTCTCCAGCGAAGTGGTTTTCCTGCATCAAGGGCTGATAGAAGAACAAGGCTCGCCGGAGCAGGTCTTCAACGAACCGCGCTCGGCGCGCTGCAAACAATTCATGTCCAGCAATCGCTAACGGAGCAACATCGATGCAGACCCTGAGAAACATTCTGTTGGCCGCTGCCGCCACATTGGCGATGGTCTCCAGTGCTTTTGCCGACGAGACCCTGAAAATGGGCATTGAAGGCGCCTATCCGCCGTTCAACAACAAGGACGCCAGCGGTCAGGTGGTGGGCTTTGACGTGGAGATCGGCAACGCGCTGTGCGCCAAGATGAAGGTGACCTGCGAAGTTGTGACATCGGACTGGGACGGCATCATTCCTGCGTTGAACGCGCAGAAGTTCGACTTCCTCATTTCTTCGCTGTCGATCACCGAAGAACGCAAGCAGGCGGTGGATTTCACTAACCCGTACTACTCCAACAAACTGCAGTTCATTGCGCCGAAGTCGACCAACCTCACCGGTGACGCCGCCGCTATCAAACAAGCGCTCAACGGCAAAACCATCGGCGCCCAGCGTGCAACCTTGTCCGGCACCTGGCTGGAAGACAACTGGGGCGACGACGTCACCCTGAAGCTCTACGACTCCCAGGAAAACGCCTTCCTCGACCTGGCCTCAGGCCGCCTCGATGCATTGCTGGGTGACAAATACGCAAGCTACGAGTGGCTGAAAAGCAAAGAAGGCCAGAACTACGAGTTCAAAGGCGAGCCACTGCAGGGCGACGACAAGATCGGCATCGCGGTACGCAAAGGCGACCCGCTGCGCGACAAGCTCAACGAAGCCCTGAAAGAAATCATCGCCGACGGCACCTACAAGAAGATCAACGACAAGTACTTCCCGTTCAGCATCCTCTGACCTGCCTGACCCTCGCCGTTGCCTGCACATTCAGGCAGCGGCGCTCGTCCCCTAGCCCAACGACGTTATGAACTTCGATCTCTATGGATTCGGCCCGGCCCTCGCCGCCGGCATGCTGATGACCCTTCAACTCGCGCTGTCGGCTCTGTGCCTCGGGCTTATCCTCGGCCTGCTCGGAGCGTTGGCAAAGACTTCGCCCAACCGGGCCCTGCAATGCCTCGGCGGTACGTACTCCACGCTGGTGCGTGGCATCCCCGAATTGCTGTGGGTCTTGCTGATCTATTTCGGCACGGTCAGCTCCATGCGTGCCCTCGGCCAGCTGTTCGACATCCCGAACCTGTCGCTGAGCGCGTTTGCGGCGGGTGTCAGCGCCTTGGGCCTGTGCTTCGGCGCCTACGCCACCGAAGTGTTTCGCGGCGCCATGCTGTCAATTCCCAAAGGCCACCGCGAGGCCGGTCTGGCACTGGGCATGTCGCGCTCACGCATCTTCTTCAAGCTGGTGATGCCGCAGATGTGGCGCATTGCGCTGCCAGGGCTGGGCAACCTTTTCATGATCTTGATGAAAGACACCGCACTGGTCTCGGTCATCGGGCTTGAGGAAGTGATGCGCCATGCTCAGATCGCCGTCACCTCCACCAAGCAGCCGTTCACCTTCTATATGGTGGCGGCGCTGATGTACCTGTGCATGACCGCGCTGTCGATGGTCGGCCTGGCATGGCTGGAAAAGCGCGCATCGGTCGGCTTTGTGAGGAGCGCGTCATGAGTTGGGAATTCGTCCTCAAGTGGCTGCCGAAGCTGCTGCATGGCGCAACGGTAACGCTGGAGCTGGTCGCCGTCGCGGTGATCGCCGGGCTCATCCTCGCCATTCCGCTAGGCATCGCTCGCGCGTCGCGTAATGCCTACGTACGGGCGCTGCCCTACGCCTACATTTTCTTTTTCCGCGGCACGCCGCTGCTGGTGCAGCTGTTTCTGGTCTATTACGGGCTGGCGCAGTTTGAGGTCATCACCAAAGGCCCGATGTGGCCGTATCTGCGCGATCCGTTCTTTTGCGCAGCATTGACCATGACCCTGCACACCACCGCCTACATCGCAGAGATCCTGCGCGGCGCCATCCAGGCGGTACCGCCCGGCGAAATCGAAGCGGCCCGTGCATTGGGCATGTCCAAAGGCAAAGCGCTGCTGTACATCATCCTGCCCCGCGCGGCGCGCATCGGCCTGCCGGCCTACAGCAATGAAGTCATCCTGATGCTCAAGGCCAGCGCGCTGGCAAGCACCGTCACCCTGCTCGACATCACCGGCATGGCCCGCACCATCAATGCCCGAACCTACATGCCGGAACAAACCTTCCTCATCGCTGGGTTGATCTATCTGGTGATGTCGTTCGTGCTGGTGCAGGGCTTCAAACTGCTGGAGCGGTATCTGCGAGTGGACGCCAGCCAGGGGCGGTGAGGATCGCCGCGCGCTCCCACAGAGAATACGGTCCATGTGGGAGTGAGCTTGCTTGCGACAGCGGCATTTCAGCCGCCAAAGATCGCTGTGCCTGATAAACGCGCTCAGGCACTGATTCACCGTATGCTGCACATCACCGCTCAAGTGCCATCACCCAATGCCACTCACACCCGCCCAACTCCAGTCCCGATTCGCCGCGCTTGATGCCTTCCTCCTAGAGCATCAGGCCCTGTGGCGTCCACGCCCCTTTACCCACCGCCACCTGCCGTGGGAGTCGCAGCACCCGGAATTGTCCGCCTGGCTGCGGCAACGCTCGCTTGAAGAGGCAGAAGCTGCGCACAACCACCCCGAACTTCTCGATGCACCTCAGCCTTTTGCTCAGCTGGCTTTGCAGTCGAAGGCGTTGAGCGAAGTAGAGGCCCTGCCGCCCGTTACTCTGAAGGCGGTCTCATCCCGCATGGGCGTGGACGTGCCCGGCCGCAAGTGGCAACAGATCGAAGCCTTCGCCAGCAGCTTGAGCTTTCAACAACAGCCGACGCACTGGCTGGACTGGTGCTCGGGCAAAGGCCACCTTGGCCGCCGCCTCGCCCACGGCGGCCAAGCGCTCAGCCTGCTTGAATACGATGAACACCTGGTACAAGCGGGGCAGCACCTCAGCGACAAACTGGGCATTCGCGCGAAGCATCAACATCAGGACGTCATGGCCGACAATGCAGCCGCGCACCTTCAAACGCACCACACACCCGTCGCCCTGCACGCATGCGGCGACCTGCATGTGCGCCTCATGCACCTCGCCAGCGATGCCCGCTGCCAACAACTCGCCATCGCACCGTGCTGCTACAACCGCATTGCTGGCGATCGCTACCAGCCGATCTCCGAACAGGCCAAGGCCTCTGCGCTCACGCTGTCCCTCGACGACCTTGGCCTGCCCCTTAGCGAAACGGTCACAGCGGGCGCTCGCGTGCGCCGCCAGCGAGACACCTCCATGTCCCGCCGCCTCGCCTTTGACCTGCTACAACGTCAGCTGCGCGGCATCGATGACTACCTGCCAACGCCCTCCCTGCCCGGCGCCTGGCTCGACAAACCGTTCGCCGCCTACTGCCGCGACCTCGCTGCTCTAAAAGGACTGCCCTCGCCCGGCCAGCAAGATTGGGCGGCGCTTGAAGCAGACGGTTGGACGCGTCTGGCCCAAGTGCGCAATCTGGAACTGCTGCGCAACCTCTTCCGACGGCCGCTGGAGTTGTGGCTCATCCTCGACCGGGCGCTTTACCTCGGGGAGCGGGGATACAACGTACGAGTCGGTACGTTTTGCGACAGCCACATCACTCCGCGCAATTTGCTGATTATTGCCGAGCTAGGGTTAGGCGATTTTTAGCGAGCAGCCTGTGGATAAGTCTGTTGACGAAATTTCCCGGAAGGCCCGTAAATCAGGCTTTGGCGGGGATGTAACCAATTGTTCATTTTTTGGCCAATGTAAAATTTGCGCAAAAACAGTAGCTTGCGAACGATTGAGAATAATTCCGGAAAGCGACCGGTCGTCCGCTTCGCTTAGAGCGGATTGTGAATAAAGGTAATCGCGTTAAGGCATAAGCGGCGCAAAAAAACTGAAATTAGGGCTTTACTCGGGAAATCAAATCCCTATAATCAGCGCCCACAACGCCGGTATAGCTCAGTTGGTAGAGCAACTGACTTGTAATCAGTAGGTCCCGGGTTCGACTCCTGGTGCCGGCACCAGATTTAGCAAAAAGGCTCACCGAAAGGTGGGCCTTTTTTGTTTGGCTCGATCCACCCTCTCCCGCTGACAACAAGCCGTTACCCTAGGCATACGGCCCAGCCAAACGCCCCAAACATCAGCCACGAAAAGCCACCCTTCACCGCAACCCCATCACCGCAACCCCTTCCCCTCAAACAACTCCACCAACCACTCCACAAAAACCCTTACGCGCGCACTCAAATGTCGGTTGGGCGAATAAACGATGTAGATCGGGTTCGGCTCCAGCGACCAGTCTTCCAAAAGCTGAGTCATCGCCCCTGACGTGAGGTGCGGCTCTGCCATGAACATCAGTGTCTGTACCACGCCCATGCCTGCGAGCGCGGCGGCGAGCAGTGCGTTTGAGTCATTCACGGCCACGTAATAGTCAGCATCAACGGTGATGCGCTCTCCCGCTTTGACGTATTCCACCGGCAGCCTGCGATGGGTGCCTGCGAAAAAATAGCGGACCATCTGGTGGCCCTTTTCCAGGTCGCTTGGGTGTAAAGGCGTGCCGTGGCGGGCGAGATAGTCCGGCGTTGCGCAGGTGACGAAGGGCAGGCTGCCCAGGCGGCGGGCGATGAGCGAAGGGTCATTCAGAGTGCCGCCGCGAATGACGCAGTCGACGCGGTCACCCAACAGGTCAACGGGCCGGTCGCTCACGCCGATGTCCAGTTGCAGTTCGGGGTAGCGTTTCTGGAAGTCCGGCAGTGCGGGAAGGACCAGCATCGTTGCCATGGTAGAGCCCATGTCTACGCGCAACCGTCCATGGGGGCGCGCCTGAGCGCTGGCCAGATCCGATTCCGCTTCAAGCCACTGATCCACCACCCGCACCATGCGTTCGTAGTAGGCGGTGCCATCGTTGGTCAGCGAGATGCGCCGCGTGGTGCGGTTGAGCAGCTTGACCCGCAGATGGCTCTCCAGCAACTGGATGTGCTTGGTGACGGTGTTGCGCGGAAGATTCAGCGTCTGTGCGGCTTTAACGAAGCTCCCCGCTTGCACCACTTGGATGAACGCCTTAACGGCTGTGAAGTAATCCACGCTACGACTCACTCAGCAAAACCTGTGCTTACTATTAGCACGCCTACAGGAACAGTGGAGTCATTTTTAGGCAATTTATCCCGCCCTGACGATCTTTTACATTGATCTCACCGAAACGCAGCGAGCCATCCCGGCTGGCGCTAACAGAGATCAAACGAAATGACTCAGCATCTGAAAGGAAAAGTGGCACTGGTAACCGGCGGCTCACGTGGCATTGGCGCTGCGATCGCCAAGCGTCTGGCCGCCGATGGCGCTCACGTCGCGTTCAGCTACGCAAAATCTGCGGAGCAGGCGCAGACAGTGGTTGCCGACATTCAACGCCAGGGCGTGGAGGCGCTGGCAATTCAGGCTGACCAGGGCGATACCGCGCAAGTGACCGCGCTGGTGAAACAGGTCCATGCCCACTTCGGCCGACTGGATATTCTGGTCAACAGCGCCGGGGTGTTCGTCACCGGTGCGGTGGACGCACCTGATGCCGATATCGCCGCGTTTGATCGCCAGCAGGCCGTCAACGTCGGTGGCGTGGTGACCGCTGTGCGCACTGCAGTGGGTCTGATGAATGATGGCGGCAGGATCATTTCTCTGGGGACAACGGGCGCCGATCATGTGCCATTTCCGGGCGCTGCAGATTACATCGCCACCAAAGCGGCAATCGCGGCATACAGCCGTGGTTGGGCTCGGGATCTGGGGCCGCGCAATATCACGGTCAATGTCATTCAGCCTGGCGCCATCAACACCGAGATGAACCCAGAAACCGCTGGCCACGCGCCGTTCCTTGCAGGCCTCGCAGCACTGGGCCGCTACGGTCAGCCCGAAGATATCGCCGCTGCCGTGTCGTTCCTCGCTGGCCCGGACGCTTCATACATCACTGGCGCGACACTCAATGTCGATGGCGGCCAGAGCGCCTGATCAACATCACGAGCGAACTTACAGTCGGTGCGCCACGCTGCGTTCAGCGGTGCGGCGCGATTGGCTCGGTTTTTCCCGACGTTTTCCTCAGAGGCAGCCATGAATCAACGCATCCGCATTTACCAACAGGGCACTCCCGCTGTGCTCACGTACGAAAGCTTCACGCTCGAAAAACCCGGGCGTGGGCAAGTCGCGATACGCCATGAGGCAATTGGCGTGAACTACGTCGACACGATGTTCAGGGATGGCACATTCAAGATCACGCTGCCGTTCAGCATGGGCGTCGAGGCCGCCGGCGTTGTCGAAGCAGTAGGCGCCGATGTGCAGCATCTTAAAACCGGTGATCGTGTCGGTTATTTCTTCGCGCCGGGCGCCTATGCCGACAGCCGCGTGATTGACGCCGCTGCGCTGATCAAGCTCCCGGCCGACATTTCCAGCGAGCAGGCTGCAGGACTGCTCTCCAAAGGGCTCACTGCCTGGGCACTGGTCAAACAGGTTCATGCTCTGCGGGCAGGCGAGACCGTTGTGGTGCATGGCGCGTCTGGTGGCGTCGGCACGTTGCTCACGCGTTGGGCCAAATCCATCGGCGCCAAAGTGATCGCTACCGTCGGCTCAGCAGCGAAGGCGCGGATCGTCGAAAGCTGGGGCATCGATACGGTGCTGCGTTCGGATGAGCCCCACTTGGCAGAACGGATAAAAGCGGCAAATGGCGGTGCAGGCGTTGACGTGGTGTACGACCTCGTTGGGCGGCAGACCCTTGAGGCTTCGACCCACGCGCTGCGCGACGGGGGTGATCTGGTCCACGTCGGCAACGCTTCGGGGATGGCAGCACCGGACAGCACGCTCCTGGCCGCGCGAGGCATTCGATATGTCCAGCCTTCTACGCCGCAGTACGTCAATACCGAAAACCAGAACACGGCGGCATCCGAGGTCTTCGAGCGATTCCGCGAAGGGGCGTTGGGCCCGCCGGAGCTGTCACGCTACCGGCTGGAAGACGCAGTAATGGCGCATCAGGCCATTGCTGCGCGCAAGCACACCGGATCGATCTTGTTGATGCCCTGAACGTGTGCCGCCGCCGCGCCTTTTTCCAGCCAATGGGCGGGTCTCATCGACCGTCGAGCGAGTCATCGGTGCTGCGTCCGTTTCGCGTCTAGTCTCCTGTCTTCCCAATCGAAGGTCTTGCCATGGCCCAGTCACACGAAAACCCATCCGCCTCATCGGCACCCGATTTCAACGCACTCCTGCGCGCAAACCTGGAACAGGTGTTCAACGAACGCGACGCCGACAAGCGCATTGCTGCCATCCAGCAGCTGTTCTCCGCCGAACCCAAGATGTACGAGCCCGAAGGCATCGTCACCGGGCAGGCCGCCATTTCCGACGTTGCAGGCGCGCTGCTTGAGCAGTTCGGTCCCGACTTTTCCTTCGTCGCCCAAGGCGTGGCGGTGGGGCATCACGGGATGGCTTACTTGCGCTGGCAGGCGGGGCCCAAGGAAGGTCCGGTGGTTGTCACGGGCGCTGATGTGGCCGAAGTCGTTGACGGCAAGATCGTTCGCTTGTGGGTCCTGCTGGATCCGCCAGCGCAGTAAACCCACAGAACATCTCCGGCATTCCGTACCTGATAAACAGTCGTGGGAGCCAGGCGTGGAACCCAGGCGTGAAAGCGTCTGGCGTAAGGGGCGCGGTGAACCTTCGGCGGTGTCGGGGCTCAGTTGTGCAGAGTCACTCTTGCGATCGCCAAGAAGGATCTGTCATGCCAAACCCTGCTCTTTCAGCCTTGCCTTCCCCTCGCGTGCAGCGTGAGCTGAGTGCGCGCGCGGTGCTCACGGGCACAGTGCTGGGTATTTTGCTGACACCGTCAAACGTCTACGCCGGGCTGAAGATCGGCTGGTCCTTCAACATGTCGATCATCGCTTTGCTGATCGGTTTTGGTGTGTGGCAAGGCCTGGCCAGGAATCGGAACAGCGGGCCCGCATGGTCGCTGCATGAAAGCAATATCAACCAGACGGTGGCGTCGGCAGCGGCCTCGATTATCTCCGGCGGTCTGGTCGCGCCGATCCCGGCTTACACGCTGCTGACCGGTAACCAGCTCGACCCATTGCCGATGATGGCCTGGGTGTTTTCCGTGAGCTTTTTGGGCATCTGGATCGCGTGGTACCTGCGCCCCACCCTGCTGAATGACCACGGACTGACCTTCCCCGAGGGCATGGCGACGCTGGAAACCCTGCAGCATATTTATAACCACGGACAAGAAGCCGTGGCGCGGATCAAGGTCTTGTCCGTGGCCGCATTGCTGTCCGGCGGTTTGAAATGGGTCGACGAGTTTGTCTGGGCAATCCCGCGCTGGGCGCCCACCCCAGCTCTGGAGCGCCTGACATTCACGCTGGACCCTTCGCTGTTACTCATCGGCTTCGGCGGCATCATCGGCATACGCGTGGGCCTGACGCTGTTGCTCGGCGCGGCACTGGCATGGGGCGGGCTCGCGCCGTTTCTCATCGACCACGCGTTGGTGGTGCTCGCGCCGAATGCCAGCGGTCCGCAATTTGCCAAACTGGTGGAATGGCTGTTATGGCCGGGCGTGAGTTTGATGGTGTGCGCGACCCTCACATCATTGGCGGTGCGGCTGTTTCAAGTGCCCAAGCGCATGCCAGCCGATCAAGGTCCGCGCGCCAAAGTACGCTTCTCGCCCATGCCCGCGCTGGGGATGCTGCTCGCCGTCGCTTTGGTGGTGTTTCTGCAGGCCCAGTTGTTTGACATTGACCTGTGGATGGCGCTGCTGAGCATTCCGTTGGCAATTTGCTTGGCGGTGGTCGCCGCGCGAGTCGTGGGCGCCACAGGGATTGCACCGATTGGCGCCATCGGCAAGCTGTCGCAGCTGAGCTTTGGCTTGATTGCGCCGGGTCAGGTCGGCATCAATCTGATGAGTGCCAACACGGCCGGCGGCGCGGCGGGCCAATCCACCGACTTGATGAACGACTTCAAGGTCGGTCTCGCCATTGGCGCGACGCCGCACAAGCAACTGATTGCCCAGTGCATCGGCATTTCCATTGGCAGCGTGGTCGGCGTCCTGGTGTATCTGGCGCTGATCCCAGACCCGCAGACGATGTTGCTCACCGAGCAATGGCCGGCGCCTGCCGTTGCGACCTGGAAGGCAGTGGCGCAAACGCTGACGCACGGGCTTGCGTCACTGTCGACCGAAGTGCGTTGGGCAATCGTGATCGGCAGCGTGTGTGGCGTGCTGCTCGGCGCTTTGGATAGCCTGCTGCCGCAACGCGCCGCCCGCTGGCTGCCGAGCACCGCCGCATTGGGGCTGGCATTTGTTTTACCGGCCTCCACCTCGGTGATGATGGGACTGGGCGCAGTATTGACCTGGCTGGTCAGCTGCCGCTGGCCGAGCATCACCGAGCGCTTTGCGATCACTGCGGCGGCGGGCCTGATCGCGGGAGAGAGCATCACCGGCGTGGGTGCGTCTTTCTGGGAGATGCTGCGCAACGTGTAAGCCGGGCGGCGCATCATGCTTTACTGACGCTCATTTAAGCCGGGAAGCTTTATGACTGACCTCGACCTATGCGCCGCCCAATATTGCTCCGTGGCAGGCGACCTCAATGCCAACCTCGACCGACATGCTCAGCTCATGCGGCTTGCCGCCTATCACGGCGTGAAATTCCTCTTGTTCCCGGAACTTTCATTGACCGGTTACGAGCCCTCGCTCGCCAGCGAGCTTGCCCTTAGCGCTGACTCCCAACTGCTTCAACCGCTGCGAGACCTGGCGAAACAGTCAGGGATGACCACTGTGGTCGGCGTTCCTCTGCGCCAGGCGGGGGCGGAAGCAGTCTTCATTGGCGCATTGGTGTTTGGCGCTGATGGTTCACAAATCACCTACACCAAACAGTACCTTCATCCAGGCGAGGAGGTCGTTTTCGGTCCGGGCCAAGGCGGCCCGCTGCTGGCAGTCAGCGATGAGAAAATCGCGCTGTCAGTCTGCGCGGATTTCAGTCATGCCAGTCACGCCGAGGCTGCCGCGCAGGCAGGCGCCGGTATCTACGCCGCCAGCGTGTTGATCAGCAACAACGGCTATGCGCACGACAGTGGTTTGCTGCAAGGCTACGCGCAGCAACATGCTTTTGGCGTGTTGATGGCCAACCACGGCGGGCCTTCTGGAGGATGGGCCTGCGCCGGGCGCAGCGCGTTCTGGTCGCCGGATGGGGAACATATCGTGAGCGCGACCGGAACGGGGGACTGCCTGGTCATTGCGCGCAGGCGGCAAGGGGTTTGGGAAGGTGAAGTTGTCGCGCATTCGTTTGGCGCATGAACCAGCGGGCCTCAAGCAGCTGCAAAACATGATGAAGAGTCCCGCCAAGGGCCCGAACGCCAGGCCCGAAGCGGTTATTCGGAAATTACAGTTCCAGCGGCTCCGGATTGATATCTGGATCGACGTCGCTTTTGTCCTGTTTGATCGGGTCAATATCCGGCTTGACGGTAGCCGGGTGATCGCTGATGTCGGGAGGCGGCGCCAGTTGGAGGATGTTGGAGGTGTAGGTCCACTCTTCCATCACGCGCTTGGGGTCGTCGTTCAGGTGCGTGCCGTAGCTGGGAACGATCTGGCGAATTTTGTCCTGCCAGGCCGGTGAGGCTACTTTGTCCTTGAACAGCTTTTGCAGGACATCGAGCATGATCGGCGCGGCGGTCGAGGCGCCAGGCGAAGCACCCAGCAAGCCGGCGATACTGCCATCTTCAGAGCTGACCACTTCGGTTCCGAGCTTGAGTACGCCGCCGTTTTTTTCATCGCGCTTGATGATCTGCACACGCTGTCCGGCTTGCCACAGGCGCCAGTCCTCTTTCCTGGCGTGCGGAAAATACTCCTTCAACGCGTTGAAGCGGTCGTCGTCGGACTGCATCAATTGCCCCGCCAGATACTGCACAAGGTCGAACTGATCGATGCCGACCTTGGTCATTGGCCAGACGTTATGCAGCGTCATGCTGCCGAATAAGTCGAGGTAGGACCCTTCTTTGAGAAACTTCGTGGAGAACGTCGCAAACGGCCCGAACAGAATGACCCGTTTGCCATCCAGCACACGTGTGTCCAAGTGAGGAACCGACATCGGCGGCGCACCGGTGGAAGCAATGCCATACGCCTTGGCCATGTGCCGCTCGGCAATGGTCGGGTTCTCAGTCACCAGGAACGAGCCGCCCACAGGAAAGCCTGCGTATTCCTTCGCTTCGGGAATACCCGATTTCTGCAACAGGGTAATGGCGCTGCCGCCGGCACCGATGAAAAGAAACTTCGCGTCAGTGGCCGACTCGGTGCCGTCCTTCAGATTCTTGTATTCGACGTGCCATGAACCATCGTCGTTACGGGTGATGTCCCGTACTTCGCTGGACAACTTGAGCGAGAAGTTGGGCCTGCCCTGTAGATAGCTCACGTACTGGCGGGTTATTTCGCCAAAGTTCACGTCCGTGCCGATGGGCGCCCACGTTACGGCAAGCTTCTGATTGGGGTCTCGTCCTTCCATCATCAGCGGAACCCACTTCTTGATCTGCTCGGGGTCTTCGGAATATTGCATCGGACGGAACAGCGGACTGGCCTGCAAGGCTTCGTAGCGTTTTTTCAAGAACCGGATGTTGTCATCGCCCCAGACAAAACTCATGTGCGGCGTTGAGTTGATAAAAGAGCGCGGGTTCTTCAACACGTTTTGCCTGACTTGCCACGCAAGAAATTGCCGGGTGATCTGGAACGCTTCGTTGATTTCGATGGCCTTGCTGATGTTGATCTTGCCGTCCTTGTCTTCCGGCGTGTAATTGAGCTCCGCCAACGCAGAATGCCCGGTACCCGCATTGTTCCAGCCATTGGAGCTTTCTTCGGCCACTGCGTCGAGGCGTTCAACCATCTCCATCGACCAACCAGGTTCCAGCTCATTTAGCCAGATACCCAGCGTCGAACTCATGATGCCGCCGCCAACTAGCAGGACATCGACTTTTCGGGTCTCGGCCGCCTGCGCGCTACACAGATTCAACGACAGACCGAAGCCGGCCATCGCCATGAAAATTGCACTTTTCATGTCGTAACTCCCCACATTTCGATTCTTTAAAGCTCATTTGGTCTGCCATCAAGTTGCACGGCAGCGGCGTCCGACCCTGACTTGAGCAAGCTTGCGAACACCGCTACTGCCTCGCCGCCGTTCATCCGCGATTTACCTTGACCAAACCTGTGTCTGTTGCGCGCAAATCGCGCACTCACTTTTTCCGACAGGGTCGTCAGGCTGCGTGTCCGCATAATCGACGGATGGTGCCCGGACAGGCATTGATCGCGCGGGTGCCCATTGGCGAGCGTCGAAACTGAACGGCAGGATGCCTTGCGGGTACGGCACATTTGAGAATCAGCGCGCTATATTGGCGAAGCGCTGCCCTTTTCTCCCGACATAAGGAGCCGTGGAATGGCCAAGCCCATACTTCATCTTTTGTGCGGAAAAATCGCATCAGGAAAGTCCACGCTGGCGAAGGCTCTGAGCGCCGAGCACAGCGTGATTTTGCTCACTGAAGATCAATGGCTTTCAAGGCTCTACCCGGAGCAGATCCGTTCGGTCACCGACTACGTTCGTCTTGCCCGCCAGCTGCGGAACGTCACAGGGCCTCTGGTGATTGATCTGTTGAGAGCGGGCGTGACTGTGGTTCTCGACTTCCCTGCCAATACCCCCGCAGACCGCCAATGGTTGCGCAGTCTGGCCGACGACGCACAGGCCAATCACTGCCTTCACTTCATCGACATCGACGACGACACGTGCCGGGCCCGCTTGCATCGCAGAAACGAGCGCGGCGAGCATGACTTTGCGGCGACTGATGCCGAGTTTGATTTGATTACAAGCTACTTTCAGGCGCCGAATGAGGACGAGGGACTTGATGTGGTTGTGCATGGGATGTGATTGCTTTGAGGTACCGGATAACAGACCAGCTTTCTCATGTTCTTTTGGCGATAACGGGTAAGGCGCCTGGCATCGGTTAGATTGCTCGCGCCCCCTCCCCCATACCGCGCCCATCTAGTAACGTATACCCATCCAACGGGCCCTCGCGTCTGCGCCAAGACAGCGACCCGCCATCAGAAACACGATAGAAGGCCCAACCGTGCATAAAGTCCGATTGATCAAGTACGTCTGGACTCACCAGACACCGGAGATTTCTTCGGAGTGGTCCAAGCTGCTCTACGAAGTCGAACTGCCGTTCGTCCCTTTTCACGGGCTGAACATTCAGCTGCCCATGCAGCGTGTCTGGCGGATCCGGGATGTGGAGTGGAACGTCGAGGAGCAGACCTTTCGGTGCCATATCGAAGATCAATTCATGAACTTGCTGGACGTCGATGACTCGTACGAAGACTGGATCGAAACGTTGCTTGAATGCGGATGGGTGCTGAGCGGCCGCTACACCAACGAGCACAACAAGACCTGACACGCAGTTGGGCGGATATGTCTCTGGAATGTGCGCAGGATGCGCACTGTGCCCGGCAGAGATAACGAACCGATGCCAGACTCGACAGCACACCAGGCACAAGACCTGTTCTGACGCCCTCTTCTCTTTGAGCACAACTGCCATGAAATGGATTTCCCGTTGCATCCGTTCTGCGGCCGCTGCGCTTATTGCGTGCTCGTCGGCTGCATTCGCCCTGCCCACCGTTGACTTGTACATGGCTGAGGCGCCGCCGCTGACCATGGTCACCCAAGGTGATCAGCACGGCGTGGCCGGCGACATCACGCTAAAGGCCATGACCATGGCGGGGTATTTACCCAACATCCTGTCGCCACCCTGGCCGCGCGCACAACGCGATGTGATGCTGGGCGCCAACAAGCTTATTGCACCGCTTACGCGCACCCAGAGTCGGGAAAGTCATTACACGTGGATCGCTGCGCTGATGCCGATGGACCGGGCATTTTTCAGCCTGAATCACCACGTCGAGAGCTTTGAAGAAGCGCGCAAGACTTTCAAGATGATTGCCGTGGGCAGCGGCTCTGCTCAGGAAGTGCGCCTGCTGGAGGAAGGTTTTTCCGCGGCGCAGATTTACCCGCTGAAGATCGGTGAAAACCCGGCGCTGATGCTGCTCAAAGGCCGGGTGGATGCCTGGTTTAACGGCGTACCGGAAACGCTTTCTATCTGGAAGCAGATCAGCGATCGCCCGCTATTTATGAGCAGAACGCTCATGACCGCCGATCTGTATCTGGCGTGTTCAAAGGACTGCGACCCGCAGATGGTCGAGAAGCTGAAGGCCGCGATCGATACGCTGCAATCCAACGGCACCATCAAACGCGTGCAGCATGAATACCTGAAAGACCTGTCCGCCCGATAAACCGGGCAGAATCAGCCTTGACCGTGAAGGCCACCTTGATCACGGCACCAGGATGACCTTTTCCGCACCGCCCTGATTCACATCGGCATAGCGCGCCACGCCCTCGTCGAGCGGCGACTCCAGCAGCCCGGTCGGCAGCGGCAAAGTCCCCTCGTCGAACAGTTTGCCGAACTGCTCCAGCATGCGTGCGCAGGCCTCAACGCCGTACAGCAGCGAATTGATGCCCACCACTGAACCGCCTTTGCGGTAGAGCGCCAGCGCTGGCAGCTGAACGTGACCGTCCACCGGGGCGGCGATAATGGCGATGCGGCCAAATGGAGCCAGCGCAGGCACCGCTGCCGGAAGCCAAAAACCGGTGGTGTCGAAGATCACATCGGCGCCGCCTGCAAACACAGCATTCACCTGAGCGCCAAGGTCTTCCGGCTTGTCGAGCTGGATGGCGTCGAAGCCTTGCGCTTGCAGCGCTCGCAGCTGATCCGGTTTACGCACCGCAGCCAGCACCTGGGCCCCGCGCACCTTGGCCAGCGCAATGGCTGCGCTCCCTACAGCGCCATTGGCACCGATGACCAGCAAACGCGTACCCGCCTTCACCAGGCTGCGCTCAAGCGCGTCCCACGCTGTGGTGTACGGCACGCCCAGGCTGGCCGCCTGCACAAAACTCAGTGATGCCGGCTTGAGCGCCACGCCTTTAGCGGAGAGCGCGATGTAGCCGGCATGCGAGCCGTCGCGAAGAAAGCCGATTTCCTTGCCCGTGCCCCAGACTTCCTGACCGATTAGCGCCTGCGGGCCTTCAACCACAACGCCTGCAAAGTCGCGACCCGGCACACGGGGCATCGTGGTGTAGGGGAAGCGGCCAAGCACGTTTTTGACGTCGCTGGGGTTAAGGCCCGCAGCCTTGATTTGCACGAGTACTTCGCCAGTGGCCGGAACAGGCGTAGGCAGCTCGACCACTTGCAGCGCAGCCAGGTCGCCCGTACGTGAAAATTGCAGTGCTTTCATGGTGAGTTCGTCCAGAAGTGTGAAAAGAGGTCGTTGCTTCAAGCCGCCAGGTTGGCGAAGAACTGCTTGCCCACCGGCCATAGCCATTCACCGGCCTGCATGCCGAGCAAACCAACGAGAGCGACGAGGGGCGGCGCAGGTGAGCGGAAATCCAGAAGGCCGTACAGCAAACCGACGGCGATACCGATAGCGAGGGAAATGACGTAGCTCATAAAAAACTCCGGGGCATCTGGCGCGCGGCTCGATTGCGGCGCGACTGCGTTAAGCGATGACCAGAGTGTAAGAAGGCAGAGCAGAAGCTACCGGCCAAGTGCTTCTGAATTTCGGACAGAGTAGCGGTGGGGTCAGCTTGCAGGATCGATGACCGGGTACTGGGAGGGCGCCACGCCCAGCTCGCGGCGGAACATGTCACTGAAACTGCTGGGCGAATAGCCCATGGAGCGGGCGATGGTGTTGACCGGGACACCCTGAATGATCTCGGCAACCGACGTCGCCAGCTGCACCTGCCGCCGCCACTCGGCGAAGCCCATCCCCAGCACCGCCTGGAACAGCCGAGAGAGCGTTCGCACGCTGGCGCCGGCATTTTCAGCATGCTGCTCGAAGGACACATCGATGGAGGGCTCGATCATCACCGCCTGACAGACGTTCATGAGCCTGCGGTCGCTGTCATCCGGCATCGGCACCTTGAGCAGCGAACGCCGGGCGCGCTGGAGTTCGAGCAAAGCCAGGTTAGCCACAGCATCGTAGTAGGCGGAAACCTTGTCTTGCTCCGCGACCAGGCTCACGATCAGCTCGCGCAGCAGGCGTCCGACCTCCAGCACCTGAACGGTAGGGTCGAGGGTGACGGCGAGTGTCGGGCGCAGGTAGATGTTGCGCATCTCCAGGTCCGATACCACACGGATGCCATGTGGTACGCCCGGTGGCAACCACACCGCGCGCTGCGGCGGCACCACCAGCGCTTCATTGGGGGTTTCCACCCACATCACACCCGACATGGCATACAGCACCTGACCCCACTCATGCTCGTGGGGCTCGATGTACAGCCCACGCGCGTAGGTCCGTGACAAAGGCTGCACAGGGACGGCGGTATTGGAGAGGTCGGGTGGCGCGGCAAGTGCCATGGTCAAACCGGCTGAAGGGGTGGTGCGGCGATGGTAGCGGGAGAGCGGGAGAAATCGCCAGCGCGGCGGATTATCAACCACTGCCATTAAATACGGGATTGGCCTAACTTGTAGGAGCCGGCTTGCTGGCGAACCGTCATGTCAGACACCGCTGCGGTGTCTGAATGAACGCTTTCGCCAGCAAGCCGGCTCCTACCGATTTATATCAGCCAGAACACTTCGAGCATCAGAAGACGTTGATCGGGTAATCCACGAAGATTCGCGTTTCATTACCACCGACGTTGTACTGATCGACATCGTTGGACACGCGCAGGAACGAGTTGCGCAGCCGCACCGAGAGGTCTTTGACCGGGCCGCTCTGCACCACATAGGTCAGTTGGCTGAACAGTTCACGCTCTTCGCCACGACCACGCCCGCTGCCGTCGTCAATGTTGTCGCCGCGCACGTACGCCACTCGGTAGCTCAGGCCGGGAGTCACGACAGTGCCCAGGTTCACGCCGTAGCCCACTTGCCACGAACGCTCGTCCTTGCCGTTGAAGTCCGACCAGTACGAGTTGGCCAGGTAAATGGTGTTGCCACCATCGCCGGTGCCGCCTGCGTTGCGATAGCCGCCATAGGTGTAGCCGGTCTCGCCCGTGCTGCGCTGATGCGCGAGGGTGAACGAGTGAATGCCCACGGCCCATGTCGCGGCCAGGCTCCAGATCTTGTTGTCGCGGGCGTCGTCGACCGCGAAGTCCTTGTCCAGCTTGGTCTTGTAGCCATTGAAGTCGAAGGTCAGTGACTGATCTTTCGGCATGGCCCAGACATAGTTCACGTTCACGTACTGCTTCTTCAGCACGTCCTCGTCATCGGAGGCGTAGAACGCCGCGGTGAGCGCGTCGCTGAATTTGTAGCTGCCGCCGTAGACGTTGATGCTTTTCAGGTCGCCACTGTCGCGGCCTTCGGCGCTCTTGCGGGTCTCGGCGGTGAAGCGGCCGGCCACCAGCGTGAGGTCCTTGATCTCTTTGGAGGTGATCATCGTGCCGGTGTAGGACTCAGGCAGCAGGCGCGAGTTGTCGTAATTCAGCACTGGCAGTTCCGGCATCATGTCGCCGTACTTCAGTTCGGTGTTCGACACGCGGAATTTCACCGCGCCGCCGAAGCGCGACAAGTCGTCAGCAGCATTGCCGCTGTCGCCCTGCTTGAAAAAGTCGATACCGCCCGCGCCGCTCTTGCCCTTGCCGCCATCCAGACGCGCCGCGTACAGACCGAAGGCATCAACGCCAACGCCGACTACGCCCTGGGTGAAACCGGAGGAATAGCCGGCCATGAACGCCTGGCCCCACTCGGAGCGGTCTTGAGGTCCATTTTTGTAGTCACGGTTGATGTAGGCGTTGCGCAGGTTGATCTTCAGGCTGCTGTCTTCAACAAAGCCTTTGGAATCTGCCTGACCGTCCGCCATGGCGTGAGTGGCGGCGAGGATGCCCAGAGTGAGCAGGCCGATACGCTGTTTCATCGTGTTGTCCTTGTGAGCGGATTAATCGCGCGCTGTGGCAAATACCCGGTGGGGCAATTGCGTCCCCGGGACTTGAACAGTCCCGGAAGCCCGCACGAAATCATCGCAGTGGACGACTGATGCACGTACATGGCGCCTGGCCACAGGCGGTGGAGGCGCGAATCCTATCCGCGGCCTATCGGGGTGTCAATTTGATGGAAACCAAACTGAGGCAGGCCAGGCCCTGGTGCCTGCACCCACTCTGTGATCAGCGCTGCAGCACGCCCACCAGTGCTTCGATCTCCGCGTCAGTGATCAATCCGGAGGGATAACGCTTTGACAGCGTTTCGCGGAAGTCCCCGGCCTGAGCCAGGGCTTGCGCATCGTGCATGCGCTCCGTCGGGATCTGGGTCGTCCTTAACCAGTCCGCCATCATCTGCCGTGCTTCACTGCTCGCAGAAAAACCTCGAGTCACTCGCAACTCATGACCTGCGTTCATAAGGACAACCTCTTATGTCGTGGACTGCGAAATCTACGGAGCTTTTGTTACAGACGGACTAACCGGAAAGGACATTGCGCCGAATCGGGATCCATCGCATGACGGCCAGCGGTGAGGCGTCCGCCCATAAAAAAGCCCATCGTCTGATGGGCTTGATAACAGCAAGAAGTGAACCAACTCAGCTGCGATGGGGTGCCGGTTGCTGCTGAGTCAGGCAGTGAATGTTGCCACCGCCGAGAAGCATTTCACGCCCCGGGACCATCACCACCTCGTGTTCCGGGAACAGCTGCTGCAGGATCTGCCGGGCCGTGTCATCCATCGGATCGTCGAAACAGGGAGCAATAATGCCGCCATTGACGATCAGAAAGTTCACGTACGAACCGGCCAGGCGCACCGATGGGTTGCGCTCCTGGCTGCCATGCACCTGATCCACTCCGGCACACTCTTCTTCGGTGGCAAACAACGGTCCCGGGATTGGCATCTTGTGCACGACGAACGGACGTCCCTTGGCGTCGCGAGCATTTTCCAGCACGGTCATGGCCGCCTGGCAGCGCGAAAAATTGGGGTCTTTCGGATCATCTGTCCAGGCGAGTAACACTTCACCGGGGCGTACGTAGCAGCAAAAGTTGTCCACATGGCCGTCGGTCTCGTCGTTGTACAGACCGTCAGGCAACCAGATGATCTTCTCGACCGACAAGTGATCACGCAACACGGCTTCGATGTCTTCGCGTGACAGGTGCGGATTGCGGTTGGTATTGAGCAGACACTCTTCTGTGGTGATGAGCGTGCCCTCGCCGTCTACGTGGATCGAGCCGCCTTCGAGCACGAAGTCATCGGTGACGTAGCGTGGGCAGCGTTCGATTTCCAGCACTTTGCTGGCGACCTGTTCATCCAGGTTCCAAGGGGCGTACAACCCGCCGTTGAAGCCGCCCCAGGCATTGAAGCCCCAATCGACGCCCCGTACTTCACCGTCGTTGTTGATGACGAAGGTCGGCCCGGTGTCACGCACCCAGGCGTCGTTATTGCTGATCTCGACGACGCGGATATTCGGTACGTTCAGTCGCGCACGGGCGTTGTCGTACTGGGCAGCGGATACGCCGACAGTGACCGGCTCGAAGCGGGCGATGGCCTTGGCCAGAGCGACGTGGTCGTTCTGCACCGGCTTGCCGCCCAGGCGCCAGTTGTCCGGGCGCTCTGGCCAGACCATCCAGATTTGCGTTTGCGGCGCCCATTCGGCTGGCATGTAGAAGCCATCGACGCGGGGGGTGCTGTTGAGAGTAGTCACAGTAATCAGAACTCCATGAACGACGAAGACGCCCAGGCCTGCGAAGAAGACCTGCCAGACGATAAAAATCGAATTTAAACACAGTTAACCGGAATTTGCCGCGCCAGCCAGTAAAATTAGCCGATATTTATCGGCTATTAACGGAAGGTGTCTGCTGGCTTAACCCTCTAGCTCACTCAGAACTCTGGACACGCTGTCGACGAAGAAGTCCACGCTGCGCCGAGTGGTGACCATGGGCGGTTTGATCTTGAGTACATTGAGGTAGTCCCCAGTCGGCTGCATGAAGATACCCAGCTCACGTAGCCGATCGCACAGGTAGGTCGTTTCCTCGGTGGCAGGTTCCAGCGTCTGGCGGTCGCGCACCAGCTCAAGGCCCAGATAAAAGCCGGAGCCGTGGGCCGCCCCTGCGAGCGGATGTTTATCGATCAGCGCCAGCAAGCGGTCCTTGAAGTAGTCGCCCACCACTCGTGCGTTTTCCCACAGTTTTTCTTCTTCCATGACATCGAGTACGGCCATGCCGATGCGGCAACTGACAGGGCTGCCGCCCGACGACGAAAAGAAATACCCTTCGGCTTCCAACGCTTCGGCAATGTCGCGGCGGGTGATGACGGCACCCAGCGGATGCCCGTTGCCCATTCCCTTTGCCATGGTGATGATGTCCGGTACCACGCCCTGCTCTTCGAAACCCCAAAAGTAGTGGCCCAGACGGCCGTAGCCCACCTGGACCTCGTCGGCGATGCACACGCCGCCATGGGCACGGACCTTGGCGTAGACCTGTTGCAAATAACCTGGCGGCAGGGAGATCCCGCCCGCATTGCCGTACACCGGCTCGCAGATGAAGCCGGCCAACTGACGCCCCTTCTCCGCGAGCGCATGCAGATGAGCCTCCACGCTGCGCAGGTAAAACGGAGTACTGTCCGCCCCCCGAAACTCACCGCGATAGGTGTTCGGCGCGACCACCGGATGCACCCACTCCGGACGCGTGCTCAAGGCTTGCGGGTTGTCGGCGATAGACGTGGAAATCGCATCGGTCGCCACTGACCAGCCGTGATAAGCCTCTAGTACGCTCAGGACATCTCGACCACCGCTGTAGGCCCATGCCAGACGAATGGCCAGATCATTCGCCTCGGTACCGCTGTTGACCAGAAACACCCGATCCATGCCGGCAGGCGCCAGCTTCAACAGTCGCTCGGAAAACTCGGCAACGCTCGCGTAATGAAAACGCGAGTTGGTGTTCAGCAGCGACCACTGCTGCGCCGCGACCTGGGCCATGCGCGGATGGCCGTGACCCAGCACCGCTACGTTGTTGAGCATGTCCAGATACGAGCGACCGTGCATGTCGATCAAATGGTTGCGCCAGCCGCGCTCGATCTGCGGCGGGGCCTGGTAATAATATTTTTGCGAACGGGCAAAACTGGCATCGCGCCGGGCAAGCAACGCAGCGGCATCTGCCAATGCAGGCGCATCGCAATCGAACCCCAGCAGCCCCTTGGGCGAGGGACACAGCGCACGCCAGGCCGCCGATTTTGAGGGCGCGGTAAACAGCGGCGGGCTCACGTCCGGTTCGGAGCACAATTGCACGATCAATGCACCGCTGCTTCGCCCGATCACAGCGCCTGTATCGAACTCGGCGGCATCGGAGCCGGAATCGCACTGCACGCCCCACAGTCGCAGGCTCCATTCAGCGTTCACCAGCAACAGCGCGCCATCTGCGGTAAGACGCAGGCGTCCCTCAAAAGGCGCATGGACAGGTGTGCCGAGAGGGATATGCAATTCAGTGTGCAGCGCAAAAGTGTCCGGCTCCTTTGCGAAGTTGGGCAACGTGCGGGACAGTCGGTACTCACCGTAACGACTCGCGGCCAAGCCGTCGCGTTGTGCCGCCTCGGCAAGCAGACGTTCGTCGACCCCGCCGAGCTCCCAATTGCCGGCCACAAAGTGCTCGCTCAGCACCCCTAGGTCGACGAGGGTAAACGCTTGTCCGCTCAAGCTTGGCAGCAGCGCAGAAAACGCGGGCTCCTGGTCGGCTGCTTCCGGCTCACCCACAGCGTTGAGGATCGCGGCCTCCATCAAGGCGATGGGCACCGATGTGGCAACGTCGAAAATATTCCACTCACTCGCCAGGTTCGCCTGAATGTAAGCGTTATCCGGTTCGATGCTTGCCTGTTGCTCGCTGCCTAACACCAGGACGGCCGAACGGGCGACGATCAATGGCCACAGCGCCAGAAGCTCCTCGCTTTGCAGCGGATTAATACGGTGATAAGCCTGAACCGCGGACAGGATGAAGAACGGATCGCCGTCGGCATGGTGCAGCAGCGCAGCGCAGGTCACCGAGAGCTCCGCGATCCGCCAGGTGCGAACCAGATCGCCGAAATCGATCAGGCCTTGCAGCTGCCATTGGCGATGGTCATCTCGCGACCAGACCACGTTGTACTCGGTGATGTCCATGTGGATGGCTTGCGTTGGGAGAGACGCTTCCAGCGGCAGTAAATAAGCCTGCGCTTGCTCGGCTGCCTCGGCGATGCAGGCACGCTTGTCCGCATCGGTGATGACCGGCAGCAGGTGCTCGATCAACGCGAAGGCGTGGCGCGGGTCCCATTGCAGCACCCGCTCCAGGCCTGGATGCTCGAAGCCGGCCAGTGCCACATCGACATGGGCGCAGAGCTGCGCCAGGCCTGTCACGGTATGCCGGTCCAGATGCGCGACGTGGGCCAGCGAGTGTCCGTCGATGAACTCAAGCAGGCGCAGATGCACCGGCTTGCCGTTGTGCTCGATGGTTAAAAGATCGTCGCCGTTCAGCGCAGGCATCACCGCCGGGACTCGCACCGACGGCACACCGCTCAAGTGACGCAGCGCAGCATGCTGGGCCTCAAGCTCGGTCGTCGCGTAATCACCGTGGCAGATTTTCAACACGAACCGGCGACCATCGCCCGCGTCCAGTCGGAAGTTGCAGTCCTGATGACTGCCCAGCGCTTTCAAAGCCCCTGCCAGCCCGTAATGCGTCGTCAGCCATTCGGCAGCCTGCGCTGCATCCACATCCGGGCATGGCAGACTGGAGCGACGGATCAAGGTATCGAGTGGCAGCGACATGGAAAGGTCCTTAAAGAGTGGCCTGAACACTATCGCCAGTTGCGCAGCCGTTAATCAACCCCTGGGAGCCGGCGTCAACAAACCCTCGCCCCGGCCGATAAACCCTCGAGCCGTTAAGCAGGTGAAACACCTGCGGCGGTTTTATGGCGCTAATTGCGATGGGCCATCAATTAATATCATCGCCTGTGGGCGGTTTGCTCCTTGCGCGAGGCGGCGACGCCCCACAAGCTATGCCTCATCGTCTTACATCTTTCCAGGGAAGAAGGCTTACCCATGCGAATTCTTGTTACTGGTGGCGCCGGCTTCATCGGCTCCGCACTGATCCGTCATCTGATCAACAACACCGAGCACGACGTACTCAATTTCGACAAGCTGACCTACGCAGGCAATCTTGAGTCGCTGCAGGGCGTTGCCACTAACACCCGCTATGAGTTCGTGCAAAAGGACATCGTTGACCAGGCAGCCGTGAGCGAAGTGCTTGCGCGCTTCAAGCCTGACGCAATCATGCACCTGGCGGCCGAATCCCACGTCGACCGTTCCATCGACGGCCCGTCGGAGTTCATTCAGACCAATATCGTCGGCACCTACAGCCTGCTGGAAGCGACCCGCAGTTACTGGCTGGCCTTGCCAGAAGACGAGCGTGCGGCGTTCCGCTTCCACCACATCTCCACCGACGAAGTGTATGGCGACCTGCATGGCGTGGACGACCTGTTCACCGAAACCACCCCTTATGCACCAAGCTCGCCTTACTCGGCCAGCAAAGCGGCGTCGGACCATCTGGTTCGCGCCTGGCAGCGTACGTACGGTCTGCCGGTGGTGGTCACCAACTGCTCGAACAACTACGGCCCGTTTCATTTCCCCGAGAAGCTCATACCTCTGGTGATTCTCAACGCACTGGCCGGAAAGAAACTGCCGGTGTATGGCAACGGCCTGCAAGTACGCGACTGGCTGTTCGTCGAAGATCACGCCCGCGCGCTGCTCAAGGTTGTCACCGAGGGCAAGGTCGGCGAGACCTACAACATCGGCGGTCACAACGAACAAAAGAACATCGACGTCGTTCGCGGTATCTGTGCGCTGCTCGAAGAGCTGGCGCCTGAACAGCGTAAAGGCGTGGCCAACTATGCGGACTTGATCACCTACGTGACCGACCGCCCTGGCCATGACATGCGCTACGCTATCGACGCCAGCAAAATTGAACGCGAACTGGGCTGGACACCGGAAGAGACATTCGAGTCCGGCCTGCGCAAAACCGTGCAGTGGTACCTCGACAACCTCGAATGGTGTCGCCACGTACAAGACGGCAGTTATCAGGGCGAACGCCTGGGCACCAACGTGAAGGAACTGATCGCATGACAAAGGGAATTATTCTGGCTGGCGGTTCGGGCACGCGCCTGCACCCGATCACCCTCGGGGTCTCGAAACAGCTGCTGCCAATCTACGACAAGCCGATGATCTACTACCCGATCTCCGTGCTGATGCTGGCCGGCATCAAAGACATCCTGGTGATTTCCACTCCGCTCGACCTGCCGCAATACAAGGCACTGCTCGGCGATGGCAGCCAGTTCGGCGTGCACTTTCACTATGCCGAGCAGCCCAAGCCGGACGGGCTGGCGCAAGCGTTTCTGATTGGTGAAGAGTTCATCGGCGATGACTCGGTGTGCCTGATTCTGGGCGACAACATCTTCCACGGTCAGCATTTCAGCGAGCAGCTCAAACGCGCGGCGGACAACACGTCAGGCGCGACCGTGTTCGGTTACTGGGTCAAGGATCCAGAGCGCTTCGGCGTGATCGATTTCGATGAGAACGGCCACGCGCTGTCCATCGAAGAAAAACCCAAGGCGCCCAAATCCAGTTACGCCGTGACCGGTCTGTACTTCTACGACAACGAAGTCATCCAGATCGCCAAGGACGTCAAACCGTCCCCGCGGGGTGAGCTGGAAATTACCGACGTCAACAATGCCTATCTCAAGCGTGGAGACCTGCGCGTCGAGCGCTTCGGTCGCGGTTTTGCCTGGCTCGATACCGGCACCCACGACAGCTTGCTGGAGGCATCCCAGTACGTGCAGACCATCGAGCACCGTCAGGGCTTGAAGGTCGCCTGCCTGGAAGAAATCGCTTACCAGAACGGCTGGATTGACCGCGCCCACCTGTTGAACCGTGCTGACTATTTCGGCAAGACCGGTTACGGTCAGTACCTGTTCAAGATCGCAGGGGAAAATCAGTGAAAGTCGTCACCAGTGAGTTGCCTGAAGTCCTCATCATCGAACCTAAAGTGTTCGGCGATGAGCGAGGCTTCTTCTACGAAAGCTTCAACGCCCGTGCCTTTGCCGAGGCCACCGGGGTAAGTGATGCGTTCGTACAGGACAATCACTCACGTTCGCAAAAAGGCGTGCTGCGCGGCCTGCATTACCAGATCGAAAACCCTCAGGGCAAACTCGTGCGAGTAACCGCTGGGCGCGTGCTGGACATCGCTGTGGACATTCGCCGCAGCTCGCCACATTTCGGCAAATGGTTCGGCCTCGAACTGTCTGCCGAGAATGCGCGTCAGCTGTGGATTCCGAAGGGCTTTGCTCACGGTTTCGTGGTGCTGAGCGACTATGCAGAATTCCTCTACAAGACCACCGATTACTACACGCCGTCTGCTGAACGCTGCATTCGCTGGGACGATCCGGATCTGGCCATTGACTGGGGCCTGGGCGAGGCGCCGCAGTTATCGGCCAAGGATCAGGTGGGCAAAAGCCTGAAAGAAGCGGACCTGTTTCCATGAATGCGCCACTGCGGATTCTGATCAGCGGGCAGCACGGCCAAGTGTCCCAGGCGCTGCAACAGCGCCTGCAGCACTTGGGCGAGCTGATCGTGCTGGGCCGCGACCACCTCGACCTGAGCCAGCCAGAATCCATTCGGCCGGTGGTTCGGGACGTGAAGCCGGATCTGATCATCAATGCGGCCGCTCATACGGCTGTGGATCAGGCTGAAAGCGAGCCGGAACTGGCGTTTGCCATCAACGCCCTGTCTCCGGGAGTGTTTGCAGAGGAGGCCGCTGCACTGGGCATTCCGCTGATCCACTACTCCACCGACTACGTGTTCGACGGCAGTAAGCAAGGCTTGTGGACCGAATCCGACGAGCCTAACCCGCTGGGTGTTTACGGCAGCAGCAAGCTTGCCGGCGAGCAGGCAATCGCAGCAGTCGGCGGGCAGCACCTGATTTTGCGCACCAGCTGGGTGTATTCCCTGACCGGGCGCAACTTTTTGCTGACCATGCAGCGTTTGTTGCAAGAGCGCGACAAACTGACGATCGTTGCGGATCAGATCGGCGCGCCCACGTGGTCCGGCACCATCGCCGCCAGCACACTTGGGCTGATCGAGCGTTGGCGTGACGGAACGCCAGGGGCATGGGGCGTCTATCATCTGACGGCCAGCGGAGAGACCTCGTGGTTTGGCTTCGCACAGGCGATTGGTCAGCAATTGATCAAGCGCGGCAAACCGTGCGCAGCGCTCGAACCCATCCCTTCGAGTGCGTACCCGACGCCCGCCGCCCGCCCGCTCAATTCGCGCCTGGATTGCAGCCGCTTGCAGCGTGAATGGGGCGTCAGCCAGCCCGACTGGCACGATGCGTTGCTGGAGTGCTTAGCGCTGCAGCGGTAGGCATAATGGGCCGACTCGATGTCGAGCGGCTGCGACCGACTGGATCGTCCGCAGCCGCCCTGCATCGCAACGAACCCACCGGCGATTCCATGATCAGCACGCACACCCTTCCCCGCCGCCCCCGCTGGCGCAGCCTTGCTCTGTTGGCGCTGATCCTCGCCCCGCTGTTGTGGCCGCTCGAACGCCTGGCCGAACACTATTACCGCAATGAACTGCTGAGCCAGAACCGGCAAACGCTGGACCTGTACGTCGCCAACCTGCTGGGTACGCTGCATCGCTACGAGGTCCTGCCACAGATTCTCGGCGACCTGCCCGGTTTGCGCGCGACCCTGGCAAACCCGCAGAACACCCAGGCTCAAGCCGAAGCCAATGTGCTGCTGATGAACACCGCCCGCCAGACCGGCGCAGAAGTGATCTACCTGATGGCACCCAACGGCGACACCCTGGCCGCCTCGAACTGGGACAAGCGCGACAGCTTCGTGGGCCGCAACTTCGCCTTCCGCCCGTATTTCAGCAACGCCATGGCCGGCAACCTGGGTCGCTTCTTTGGCCTTGGCACGACGTCGGCCAAGCGCGGTTATTTCTTTGCTGCGGCCGTGCGCGATGGCGACACGGTGATCGGTGTGCTGGTGGTCAAGGTCGACCTGGACCTCACCGAAACCCTGTGGGGCAAAACGCCGGAACAACTGCTGGTCACCGACCACAACGGGGTGGTGATCCTCACCTCCAACCCGGCGTGGCGTTTTCGCGCCACACGGCCGCTCAGCGAAGAAGAAAAGCAGGCCATCGTCGCCATCCAGCCCTACCCGACCCGGGACCCGCGCCCGCTGCAGCTGGATGAAAACGGCTGGCTGAAGCAAACCCAACAGATCGACGAGACCGGCTGGAGCGTCAATATCCTCGCCCCGCAAGTGCTCGTCTCCAGGCCGGTGAGAACCGTGGTAGCCATTGGCGGTGCGACATTGCTGGTGCTCATGCTCTTGCTGGGGCTGATGATGCAGCGTCGACGGCATTACCTGGACCGCATCAACTTCGAGGCCAAGGCGCGGCGTGAGCTGGAGGTGCGTGTGGCCGAACGGACGCGTGACCTGGAGGGCGTCAACCAGCGCCTGCGTCAGGAGGTACTGGAGCGCGAACAGGCACAGCAGGAGCTTTTCCGCGCCCAGGATGAACTGGTCCAGGCGGGCAAGCTGTCGGCGCTGGGCACCATGTCCGCAAGCATCAGCCACGAGCTCAATCAGCCGCTGGCGGCGATTCGCAGCTATGCCGAAAACGCTGAGGTGCTGCTCGATCATCAGCGCACGGAAGACGCACGCGGCAACCTCAAGCTGATCAGTGAACTCACCGGGCGCATGGCGTCGATCATCGCGCACCTGCGCGCCTTTGCCCGACGCGACCGTCACGCACCCGAAAGCGTGGCGCTGCAACCGGCGCTGGATGACGCACTCGCCCTGCTCGCCAAACGGCGGCGAGGCATGGAAGTGGAGTTGATCCGTGACCTGCCGGCCGCGACATTGTGGGTGCAGGCCGGCGAAACGCGTTTGCGTCAGGTGCTGGGCAATCTATTGGCCAATGCGCTGGATGCGCTGACCGAGAAAGGCCCGCCGCGCAAATTGTGGATCAGTGCCGCGTACAACGCCGAAGAGGTCAGCCTGTACATCCGGGACAATGGCCCGGGGTTTTCAAAAGAAGCGCTGGAGCATGCGCGCGAACCGTTCTTTACCACCAAGACGCGGACTCAGGGACTAGGCCTGGGCCTGGCTATTTGCGATACGCTGATGCGCGCACTGGGCGGCGAATTGTTGTTCGCCAATCATCCGGAAGGCGGCGCACTGCTGACGTTGCGCATGCGCACGGGCGCCTCGGGCGTCAACCTTCAACCGTCAGAGGACCTATCTGCATGAGCACCGAGACCGCCATCGACAGCCGGATTCAGGTGGTGCTGATCGATGACGACCCGCATTTGCGTCAGGCACTGAGTCAGACGCTGGACCTGGCCGGCCTGAAAATCCTGCCATTGAGTGATGCCAAAGGCCTGCAAGCGCGCATCGACCGCGACTGGCCGGGCGTCATCGTCAGTGACATTCGCATGCCCGGCATCGACGGTCTTGAGCTGCTCGATCAGCTTCACGCCCAAGACCCGGAACTCCCCGTGCTGCTCATCACCGGCCATGGCGACGTGCCGCTTGCTGTACAGGCGATGCGCGCGGGCGCCTACGATTTTCTGGAGAAGCCCTTTGCCAGCGACGCGTTGCTCGACAGCGTGCGCCGGGCAATCGCGCTGCGCCGGCTGGTGCTCGACAACCGCAGCCTGCGGCTTGAACTCAGTGATCGCCAGCAGCTCAGTACCCGACTGGTGGGATTGTCTGCGTCTATCCAACGCCTTCGCGATCAGATCGGCGCCTTGGCGGCCACCAAGGCAGACGTGTTGATTCTTGGCGAAACCGGCGCCGGCAAAGAGGTCGTCGCCCGGGCACTGCATGATCTGTCCAACAGACGTAACGGCCCGTTCGTGGCAATCAATGCCGGTGCGCTGGCCGAGTCGGTGGTGGAGAGCGAGTTGTTCGGTCACGAACCGGGCGCGTTCACGGGCGCACAGAAACGTCGCATCGGCAAATTCGAGTTCGCCAACGGCGGCACGCTGTTTCTGGATGAAATCGAAAGCATGAGCCTGGACGTTCAGGTCAAGCTGCTGCGCTTGTTGCAGGAGCGAGTGGTTGAGCGTCTGGGCGGCAATCAGCAGATTCCCTTGGACATCCGCGTGATCGCAGCCACCAAGGAAGACCTGCGCCAGGCAGCGGATCAGGGTCGGTTCCGTGCTGACTTGTATTACCGCCTCAACGTCGCGCCCTTGCGCATACCGCCGCTGCGCGAGCGTGGCGAAGATGCCCTGGTGCTGTTTCAGCATTTCGCCGACACCGCCAGCCTGCGCCATGGCCTGCCCCGGCATGAACTGCAGCCAGGGCATCGGGCGCTGCTGTTGCGTCACAACTGGCCGGGCAACGTGCGTGAGCTGCAGAACGCCGCCGAGCGGTTTGCGTTGGGGCTTGAGCTGGAACTGGAAGGCGCTGCGCAGCCGGACATGGTGCCGTCCAATGGCGGTTTGAGTGAGCAGGTCGAAGCGTTCGAGCGCGCGTTGATCGCCGCCGAACTGACGCGCCCGCACAGCTCGGTGCGCAGTTTGGCAGAGGCGCTGGGCGTGCCCCGCAAAACCCTGCACGACAAGCTGCGCAAGCATGGTTTGACATTTAACGGCGCGGGGTCGGACGACAATGAATGACTTGCACCACCTGACCGCTGCTGACCTCGAAGCGGTGCTGCATCACGACATTCCGCTTACCCGCGAGATGGGCATCCAAGTGCTCGGCTGGCAGAACCATCAACTTCGGCTGCGCTTGCCCCTGGCGCCGAACATCAACCACAAGAGCACCCTGTTCGGCGGCAGCCTGTACTGCGGCGTGGTGCTGGCGGGCTGGGGCTGGTTGTATTTGCGGCTCAAGGAAGCCGGGATTGATGACGGCCATATCGTGATTCAGGACGGGCAGATCAGCTATCCGCTGCCCGTTAGACGGGATGGAGTCGCGGTGTGCGAGGGCACGGATGAAGCCAGCTGGGAGAAATTCATCAAACTGTACCAGCGTCGCGGCCGCGCGCGAATGACCCTGAACACCCGGATCATGGCCGAAGGCTCAGAAGAGACGGCTGTGGAATTCGTCGGACAGTTCGTGCTGCACCGGTGACCTGACCGCCTGCATTTTCTGGCCTGGAGGCCGCAGCGCTCGGCGCAAATCAATTGTGGGAGCGCGCTTGCCCGCGAAAGATTTACTACCAGCGAATCAGAACCTGACACACCCGCAGAGGTTGAGGTATGACGTCCGTTGGAGCCGGCTTGCTGGCGAATGCACTTGCCCAGCGCCATCGGCATTGCCTGACACACCGCGTTCGCGGGCAAGTACGGGCCTACACCGAATTTGCGGCGAATGACATATCACCGGTGCACGACGTCCGTAGGAGCCGGCTTGCTGGCGAACGCAATCGCCCAGCGCCATCAGCGTTGCCTGACACACCGCGTTCGCGTGCAAGTACGGGCCTACACCGAATTTGCGGCGAATGACATATCACCGGTGCACGACGTCCGTAGGAGCCGGCTTGCTGGCGAACGCAATCGCCCCGCGCCCC
>Ga0308169_10000315_pt1 | contig 81255 bp, 89 predicted proteins | sample PhyBR1_2_FD_202139 | JGI IMG/M metagenome (GOLD analysis project Ga0308169, IMG submission 202139) | Phyllosphere microbial communities from UC Gill Tract Community Farm, Albany, California, United States - DLSLSB.R1 | ecosystem: Host-associated > Plants > Phyllosphere > Unclassified | place...
AGTTGTTTATTTTGTGGTGATTTAATCATACTAGAGAACGATATGTTTTTTAATACCTAAAATGAAAATGGGACTGAAGAATCAATTTTGATTCATCAGTCCCATAAATTATAGAGCCTTTTTTTCTCTACCAATGTCTATTACCTTAGTGATCTTACGTGTTCGATCGAATTAAGAAATGCTAAAGTATCCAGACAAAATACGAACGGTTTTTGTTCATCTATGCTATAGTCTTCAATAAATAATGTACGATCATAGAAATGATTGCTTACATAAGTGAAAGACCAAAGCATGTTCTGTAACTTGCGTTTTTTGTATGATTTGGTACAATTGGTACGAATGAATAAATAAACTGGAGGGTTTAAACTTGAACATAAGTAAACCGCGTAAATTAGGAAAAACAATCAATGAAATCGAGGAAGGTGACTCGTTATCTTTAACAGAATCAATTGAAGATAATCAGTTATTATTGTATTTAGGATTAACAAACGATGCCAACCCTTTATATATCCAACATGATTTTGCACAGAAAACGGAATATCATCAACCCATTGTTCCAACTGTGATGCTAATGGGAATCATAACAAGTGCAGTGTCCAAACACTTGCCTGGTCCAGGTTCTCATGTGGTGAATTTTTCAGCTAATTTTGTCGAGCCGGTTTTTCATTATGAAACATTGACTTTTCAGTTTGAAGTCATTCGAGTGGATAAGATGAAAAATGTTGTGACTATTTCAGTGGAGGCCACGAATACACAAGACAATCGTGTATTAGATGCGGTAGTCATGGTACAACCACCAGAATTAGAACAAGAATTAACTCTTGAAAGTGAAGGTGAATAAGATGAACAATCAAATCATATCAAATAGTATCAACCGCTTTTATGCGAAAGTCTACGGATTTTTAGGAATCGGTCTAGCGCTGAGTGCGATCACTTCCTATTTAGCGATCCAAGTCTTTCCTTATCAAGTAGCAAGTTTCATCAATAATTTTCCATTAGGTTTTATGGGATTATGGATCGTCCAAATCATTTTGGTTTTAGTTTTAGGAGCAAAAGCACAAAAAAATCCAAGCTTAGCAATCGGTGGATTTATCGCATATTCCTTGTTGAACGGTATAGTTTTAGCTGTTACATTAGCTTTCTATGATATCGGAACGATCACGACTGCTTTTATTTCAGCAACTGGGATGTTCATTGGGATGTCAGCAATCGGGATGTTCACTAAAAAAGATCTAACAGGTGTGGGTCGTGCCGGTATGGCAGCATTTTAAGAAGTAGTGCAGTTGAATTGTTCATCTCATTACTACTTGTCGTGATTTTTGCAGGTATCACTGCTTATGATAACCAAAAGATCGCAAATGTATATGTCCAATCAAATGGACAAGCAAATAGTGGGATTGCCGTATTCTTGGCACTTCAACTATATCTAGATTTCATCAACTTGTTCTTGGCATTCTTACGAATCTTTGGACGTAATAACTAAGCAATAAACGAAGAACAAGATAAAAATATCTCTCATATGAAAAGAAAGAATCCACAGAATTTGATCGTCAAATTCTAGTGGGTTCTTTTTTTGGGTCGTCGATACCAATAATCACTATTTTTATCCTAAATTACTTTGTTCGCGATCTAGGATAAACGGTATTCAAAAAGTAACACTGGTATCTTACTCCTTAGTACGGACCGCTTTTCTAACAACCTTTTGCCTGTCCGTTTTTTCTTTTCGCATTCTTTGGCATTCTTTGTTAGAATGAGAAAGAACTTTATAGTAAGGAGTTAAGCGGATGACTAAAAATAAATTATTGCTCGTTGACGGAAATAGTGTGGCCTTTCGTGCATTCTTTGCGTTGCACAATTCGTTGGAACGTTTTAAAAATCGTAATGGGTTGCATACAAACGCAATCTATGCGTTTCATAATATGTTTGAAAATGTCATGCAAAAAGAACAACCAACCCATGTTTTGGTTGCTTTTGATGCGGGGAAAACAACATTCCGAACAGAAATGTATGCAGAATACAAAGGTGGCCGTTCAAAGACACCGGGAGAATTCAAAGAACAAATGCCTTATATCCGTGAGCTTCTAACCGGTCTAGGTGTGAAGTATTACGAGTTGCCGAACTATGAGGCAGACGATATCATTGGTACTTTAGCAGAAAAAGTGGATAAAGAAACATTCGATGTAGTTGTCTTGTCCGGTGACCGAGATTTAACACAATTGGCATCAAAAGAAATCAAAGTCGATATTACTGTGAAAGGTGTAAGTGATATTGAAAGTTATACGCCAGAACATGTGGCGGAAAAATATGATGGACTTACACCGAAACAAATCATCGATATGAAGGGATTAGCAGGGGATGCTTCAGATAATATCCCAGGCGTAACAAAGATCGGTGAAAAAACAGCGATCAAATTATTGAATCAATATGGCTCTGTTGAAGGGATCTATGAACATATCGACGAAATGAAACAAAGTAAGATGAAAGAAAATCTGATCAATGACAAAGAGCAAGCTTTCTTGTCTAAAAAATTAGCAACGATCGATACCGATGCGCCGGTAGAAGTTGATATTGACTCTCTTGCCTATCAAGGGAAAGACTTAGATAAACTGGTGCCTTTCTTCAAGGAAATGGATTTCAAACAATTCCTTGCTAAATTAGATGTGGTCGAAGAACAAGTAGAAATGAAAGATATTTTGTTTGAAGTGGTCCATGAATATGATGAAAGCATGTTCCAGACAAATATGGCTTTATATGTCGAGATGATGGGCGACAACTATCATACAGAAGACATCGTTGGTGTGGCTTGGGGAACACCAGAGAAAATCTATGTGACAAATGACTTAGCAATTTTTGAAAATGAAGCCTTTCTTTCATGGATCGGGGACAAGACTCGCCTGAAAAATGTATATGATGCTAAGCGTACGTATGTGGCATTGAACCGCTATGCAACGAAATTACAAGGGATCGACTTTGATGTCTTATTAGGTGCATATTTATTGGATACGAACGAGAAAAGTGAGGACATCGAAGGGATAGCGTCACATTATGGGTACCACGATATTCAATCGGATGAAGCAATCTATGGAAAAGGCGCGAAGAAAGGTCTACCAGAAGATGAAGAAGTTTTCTTTGCCCACCTAGCACGTAAAGTTTCAGCAATCAATGGCTTGACACCTAAACTAAGTCAAGAATTAGCAGAAAAAAATCAAGAAGATCTTTTCCGAAAAATGGAATTACCTTTGTCGATCATCTTGGCTGAAATGGAAATCAGTGGGATCAAAGTGGATGCGACTCGTCTTCAAGAAATGAAAATCGAATTTTCGGATCGATTGAGAGAGATCGAACGAAAAATCTATGAAGAGGCTGGAGAAGAATTCAATCTAAACTCACCCAAACAATTAGGTGTCATCCTTTTTGAAAAGATGGGTCTTCCAGTGATCAAAAAAACCAAGACAGGGTATTCGACTGCGGTTGATGTCTTAGAACAATTGCGTGAGCAAGCACCGATCGTTGATGATATTTTGATTTATCGACAAATCGCTAAAATCCAATCGACCTATGTCGAAGGTTTACTGAAAGTGATCCAATCGGACGGGAAAGTCCATACTCGCTATGTTCAAACATTGACGCAGACAGGCCGTTTGAGTTCAGTTGATCCCAACTTACAAAATATTCCGATCCGTTTAGATGAAGGCCGCAAGATCCGTCAAGCATTCGTTCCTAGAAATGAAGATTGGTTGATCTATTCTTCTGACTATTCTCAGATCGAATTACGTGTATTGGCGCATATCTCAGATGACGAGCATTTAAAAGCTGCCTTTTTAGAAGGACAAGATATCCATTCAAGTACAGCAATGCGTGTGTTCGGCATTGAAAAAGCCGAAGACGTGACACCAAATATGCGTCGTCAAGCGAAAGCAGTCAATTTCGGAATCGTTTATGGAATTTCTGATTATGGGTTATCACAAAACTTAGGCATTACTCGTAAAGCGGCTCAACAATATATCGATACGTACTTTGAAAAATATCCAGGTGTCAAAGAATACATGGAGTGTATCGTTCGTGAAGCGAAAGATCAAGGTTTTGTCGAAACGTTATACCATCGTCGTCGTTATTTACCCGACATCAATTCAAGAAACTACAACATTCGTTCATTTGCTGAACGAACAGCGATCAATACACCAATCCAAGGAAGTGCGGCGGATATCCTGAAAATCGCCATGATCGAATTAGACAAACGCTTGAAAGAATCGGACTTGCAAGCGACGATGTTGCTTCAAGTGCACGATGAATTAGTCTTTGAAGTGCCAGAAAGTGAATTAGAGAGGTTAGATAAATTAGTCAGCGAAGTAATGGAACAGGCGGTTGCTTTACATGTCCCATTGATCACAGATAGCAGTTGGGGCAAAACATGGTATGAAGCAAAATAATTCTTTACTTTTATACTGACAGACAAACTTTGAGGGAAGCACTTGGATCGGGTTCGTTCGATGCGGGAGTAGATTGTGACTGAAATATCCAGCTCCGAGAATAAGGCGAGAAACCCGAAAATTGTTTTTTAAATTTTTGGGTTTCTTAGCTTATTCCTGAAGGAGTTGTTTCTGGAGTACCGTTTATCAAGGTTGTGATAAACGCATTTTGACCTGAGCCGTAAGATAGAAAATAAAAAAATAGTTTTTTATATTTTACAATTTTATTGCGTAATGTTGAAGGTCAGCTTCTGGAACACCGTTTATTCGGTTTTAAGCTCAGGAACAAAAAAGATTTTATTTCTGTCCCAAATAAGTTCAATTTAAATCAAATAAGTGAAAAATGTAGGTGAGAAAAAGCATGCCCGAATTACCAGAAGTTGAAACTGTCCGAAAAGGATTAGAAAAATTAGTGAAAAACAAAAAAATCAAAAACGTTCAAGTGCTGTGGCCGAGAATCATTGAACAACCGGAGGTACCAATTTTTGAAGCAACGTTAATTGGTGAAACCATCGAATCGATCGGTCGTAGAGGGAAATTTTTGATTTTTCACTTGAGTCATTATGAAATGATTTCCCATTTACGGATGGAGGGAAAATATCAATATTTTGAAAAAGAAGAACCAATCGATAAGCACACACATGTGATTTTCTCTTTTGAAGATGGCAGCCAATTACGATACCACGATGTACGAAAATTCGGTCGGATGACGATTGTTGAAAAAGGGGCGAGCAATACCTATAAAGGGATCTTGAAATTAGGTCCAGAACCTTTACCAGATTTGTTCTTGTTGAAAGACTTTACCTTAGGACTACAAAAGTCACACAAAGCTATTAAACCTTTGTTACTTGATCAAAAGTTGGTCACAGGACTAGGAAATATCTACGTAGATGAAGCATTATGGGAAGCGAAGATCCATCCAGAGCAACCAGCTGATTCTTTACGCCCAAAAGAAATCAAATTACTCCGTCAAGCAATCATTGATGTGTTGTCACGAGCAGTTGAAGCAGGGGGAACAACGATCCGAAGTTATCTCAATGCGTTAGGTGAGTCAGGGAGTTTCCAAGTGGCTTTACATGTCTATGGACAGACAGGAGAAGCATGTGTTCGTTGTCAAACACCAATCGTGAAAACGAAAGTTGCGCAAAGGGGGACGCACTATTGTCCAACATGTCAGAAATTAAGAATACCCAAGTAGGATTTGTTTTAGGTTTGACAGGAGGAATTGCGACAGGCAAGAGTACTGCCGCTGCTATTTTCCAACAATATGGCTTTCCAGTAATTGATGCCGATCAAGTGGCAAGAGCGGTCGTTGAACCGGATACGCCAGGACTTCAAGCGTTGGTTCAAGCGTTCGGCAAGGAGATCCTCCAACAGGATGGTCGCTTAGACCGGGCAAAACTTGGACAATTGATTTTCGGCTCTGTCACCGCACGTGAGCAATTGAATCAAGTATTAGATCCATTTATCCGTGGGAGAATCACTGAAGAAATCATAGAGAAGAAAGCCCAATATCCGTTGATCGTCGTCGATATTCCTTTATTGTTTGAAGGACAGTATGATACACAAATGGATGCCGTCGCAGTGGTCTATATTCCAGAATCCCAGCAGATCGAACGCTTGATGGTACGCAATCAATTATCGAAACAAGAAGCAGAACAACGGGTGAAAAGTCAATTGTCGATCGAGGAAAAAAAACGACGTGCGGATATCGTGTTCGATAATCGTCAAACCAAGGAAGATTTATCCGCTGAAATCAAAAAATGGTTGTTACTTAATCGCTTTCTTTGAGTAAATCGCAACATTTTGCTATGCTATTTATATAAAGAAAGAGGGGGAGATGATACGATGGGTACATTCAAAAACCAAAAAGACAAAGTAGTAGGTTCTGCGAAAGAAAAGATTGGTGAGATTCTCCACAAAGAAGACTTACAGGAAAAGGGCCAGATCCAAGCAGAAGAAGGTAAAATCCGTGAAGATGAATACCGGGCGAGAATTGCTGAGTTAGAAGACCAACATGTCGAAAAAGAAGCCAAACGCCAAGACTTAACAACAGAACGCAAAGATCCAGAGACAAGTCCTGAAGAAAACCAAGCCCCCCAATTCGATCATCGTTCAACAGAACAAAAAATCGAAGAAGAACGAATGAAACATTATACGGGAATCGAAGATAAACTATAGAGATTACCCAAGCATTTAGTAAAACAGAAAATAAAAAAGAAACAGGCTGGTGCTTAACGCCAGTCTGTTTTCGTTCGTTGAGATGAAAACACAACAAATCTTTCAGTTCAAGCGATTTTTTAACTGGGACAGTCGCATTGCTTAATTGTTTCATGTTATACTAAAGTTAGTAATAAGAAAACGTTTATTACGATCCACTTGAATTAGTTCAATAAAAAATCAGTGGAAAAAAATCTAAAACAATTAAGCAGTGAAGTTGTGAAAATTATTTTGACCTGAGCAATAAGATATAAATTGAAAAAGTCCTTTTCATATTTTATAATTTTTAAGCTTAGTGTGAATATCAGCCTTTTTAACACCAATGATTCATAGTAGGTGGAAGAGTTAACTGATGGAACAACTTCATTTGGTACATTCAAATAAGCGATCAAACTACACCAAGAGAGGTGAAAATTACGATGAGATGTCCTAGATGTCAACATAACAACTCAAGAGTGATCGATAGTCGTCAAGCTGACGATGGTCGAGCGATAAGAAGACGCCGGGAGTGCGAAAAATGTTCCTTCCGTTTTACGACCTTTGAACGAATTGAAGCGGCACCTTTATTAGTTATCAAGAAAAATGGTGAACGGGAAGAATTCAATCGTGACAAGATTTTACGTGGATTGATCCGTTCTGCCGAAAAACGTCCAGTAGCGATGGAACAAATGGAACAGATCGTCAATCATGTTGAAAATCGTGTAAGAAGTCTTGGCGAAAATGAGGTTTCAACTAATCTGATCGGCGAATACGTCATGGAAGATTTAGTGAACTTAGATGAAATCGCCTATATTCGTTTTGCGAGTGTTTATCGTCAATTCAAAGATATGTCTGTCTTTTTGAAAGAATTACAAGACATTGTGGATAAAGCCAAAGATTCGGGTAATAGTGAAAATGATGCGTAATTAATAAAGGAGGGAGCATTCCTTGGAAAATGCGTGGAAAGAATTACAACCGAAAAATATTTACCAAGGAAGAAAGAGCAGTCCTTTAAAAGAAGAAGGAAAGTCAGCCTTGTTATCCCTTTACCAACCATTGATCGGGGGAGAAGCGTTGAGTCTTTACTTGACGTTGTACTCGGAGATCTCGTTAGAAACTGGCGTAGGTCCTGAAGGATTACACGCCGATTTATTGAGTAGTCTAAGTTGTGGATTACCACAATTTTATGAGGCGCGAAAAAAACTAGAAGGAATCGGTCTTTTAGAAGTCTATTTCAAAAAAGATGAAAATTTGGGCAATTGTTTTCTTTATGAGTTGTTAGAACCGATGGACGTTCCTGCGTTTTTCAATGATACGTTACTTTCTTTTTTACTTCTAGAAAAAGTTGGCGAACGTCGATTCAACCAATTAACAGAGTTATTTAAGCCAAAAAATCTTTCGCATGAAGGCTATCAAAAAATTACTAAGAAGTTTTTGGAAGTCTATCGGTTCAATGAAACAGTCTATGCAGCAAACCAAGAACAAGTGGAATCGATCCAGCAAAAATTCACACCTGTTGAACCCAAATCATTGATAGCAGATTCAGACTCGTTTGACTGGATGTTTCTGACCGATTGGTTGAAGAAACAACACATCAATCAGTTGACAGAACCAGTCCTTCAACAAGTGAAAACATACCAACAACTCTATGGCTTTGATGAACTGACTTTAGGAGAGTTGATTCTACAGTCGTTTGATTTTACGACAGAAGAAGTATCTTTAAAAGAACTTCAACGGATCGTCTTGCTACGGCAGCAACAGCAGAATGCGTTGCGACAATCGAGCAACACTCTGGATACCGATCAGATTGCTGAAACTGGTGTTCCTGTCAATCAGGCGTTGCCTAGTGCTGCACAACAATTGATCCAAGTCGCACGACAAACCCCACCGATGCGTTATCTCGAAGCGATAAAAAAAGAAAAAGGCGGGTATGTTTCCAAACAGGAAAATTGGTTGTTGCAAGATTTGGTCACCCAATCCGGTCTGTCTAGCAGTGTCATCAACATTTTGATCAACTATGTGTTAGTCATAAAAAACCATGCGAGCTTGAATGCGAGCTTCGTGAATACGATCGCCAATGAGTGGGCGCAAAAAAAAATCAGTACGCCAGAAGATGCGATTGAGCATCTCCATACATTGAGTACGAAAGCAAAGCAACCAAAAGCGACAAAACAAAACAACACGTCAAATTATCGACGAAACGTAAGGCGAGAAAAATTGCCTGATTGGGTCAATCAACCAAAAGACGAAACGCAAATCAGTACAGAGAAAAAAGCCGAGATCGATCGTCGCTTCAAAGAGTATCTGGCTAAAAAGGAAGGTGAGAGCTAATGGAAGATGTGGGAAAAGAACTGAAGAAAATCATCAGTAAACGCAACTACCAAGAAAAGTATTCCGAGATGATTGCTGAAGTTTTGAATGATGCGGATGTTCAAGCCTTTCTATCAGCCCATCAAGACCGATTGACGCAAGCGGATATCGAAAAAAGCTATGCCAAACTCTATGAGTATGTCCAAGAAAAAAGAAAATATCAAACGAACGATCCAACGATGATCGCTCCCGGATATGAACCAAAATTGACATTGAATTTCCACTATGTCGATGTCACCTATGTGCCGACAGAAGCACTCTTAGCTCGTCAAAAACAAGAAGAGATCAAGAGTCGTGTGAAAGCAATGGATATGCCCAAAGACATCCAATCTGCTTCCTTTGAAAATTTCGAACGAACAGATGGACGTGGCTATGCAAGCTTAGAAGCATTAGACTTCGTTGAACAATATTCAGCTGATCCTAAAAGCTTCCACAAAGGGTTGTACTTGGTCGGAAGTTTTGGTATCGGGAAAACCTATCTTTTAGGTGCAACAGCGAAAGAACTGGCAATCAAAGGATTCACCACAACGTTGGTTCATTTCCCAACATTTGCTGTTGAAATGAAGCAAGCCATCGGCAAAGATCAAGTGGCTGAGAAGTTAGATGCGGTGAAGAAATCGCCGATCTTGATGATCGATGATATTGGAGCGGATGCGATGAGTAGTTGGATCCGTGACGAAGTATTTGGTGTCATCCTACAGTATCGGATGCAAGAACAATTGCCAACATTCTTTTCTTCAAACTTCACGATGAACGAATTAGAACAACATTTGACGGTGACACAACGAGGCGATGAGGAACCGTTGAAAGCCAAACGGATCATGGAACGAATCCGCTATTTGACAAAAGAAATCGAAATGACAGGCCGAAATCGTCGAAATGGCTAATGCCAGCAATTGATTTTTACAGAAACAGGTTGGAGTATCTACTCAACTGTCACTGTTTTTCACCTTTTCAATAAAAATTCATAAAATGAACAAAGTTAAGATGAAACGAATCCATGGACTTGAAGAAATAACCGGATGGAATCATCAAAGCAGTAACGCAAGAAATTACACGGAGGATGTATGATGAAAGCTATTTTAACTGGTCTAGTTGCTGCCGGTCTCGTGTTTGCATTGGCAGGCTGCGGCAACGAAGAAGGAAGTACAGGTTCAATCGATTCGATCAATGCAGAATCGACAGTGGAAACAGATAGTTCTACCGAACAAAAACAAAGTGTGTTTACAGGTACGATCGAAAGCTTCGGCGAAGCGGAAGGTGATGTGTACCAAATCACCGTCAAAGATGTAGAAGAAATAGAAGATCCAGCAAATATCGGTACGTCCTTCAGCAATGATGGAGTGATCTTGAATGCTTCAGTGGATCAAATCACTGGTGGTGTCGATTCCTTGAAAGAAGGAGAAAAGATCGAATTTAAATTGGTAGAAATGGCGGTCATGACGATGTCGATCCCTCCACAAGTTCCTGGAAATTCGATCATTGAGATCACTGTCCAATAAAAAAGAATCAATCGAAATCTTTTGATTACTTGTAAAAAAAAGACTGGGATATTTTCCCAGTTCTTTTTTCTAGTGAACATAAACTAATGTTATGATAGGGACAAGAACAATAGTTATCCCAAAAGCGTAAATAAGTAGGATAACTTTAATAAGTAAGTGTTTGTCCAAAGTCATGACAAATTGGATGCTATCCAAACATTCAGTAGTTAAGGAGTGGAAAAATGAATCACACAGAGTTATCGAAACGTCTTGAAACTGTCGGACGTTTTGTACCAGAAGCTGCTCGTTTAGCAGATATCGGTTCAGATCATGCGTACTTACCCGTCGCATTGATGCTAAAAGGGAAAATCGACTTTGCTATAGCTGGAGAAGTCGTTAAAGGACCTTTTGAATCGGCAAAACGACAGGTGATGAAAAATGGACTGTCTGAGCGAATTGAGGTACGCTTGGCCAATGGATTAGATGCCATCGAAAAGCATGATCAAATCAGCGCGATCACGATTGCTGGCATGGGAGGCTCTTTGATTCGTGACATCTTAGAAGCTGGTCGGCAAAACCAGCGCTTATCGGGAGAAGAACGTTTGGTTCTACAGCCCAATATTGGCGAAAAAACGTTACGAACGTGGCTGAAAGAAAATAACTATCAGATCATTGCAGAAGAAATCATCGAAGAAAACAAAAAGATCTATGAGATCATCGTAGCTGAAAAGAAAGAACAGCCCATCGACTATTCTGAAAAAGAGCTGATGTTCGGGCCATTCTTACTCGAAGATAAAAACGCTACTTTTTCGGCAAAATGGCAACGTGAGCTCAAACAACGTGAAGTGATCTTAGAGCAATTAAAAAATGCGAGTGAACAAAACAGATATGAGACAATCCAACAAGAGGTGGAATGGATCAAGGAGGTTTTATGACATGTCCATTAAAGCACAAGATTTCATCAAAAAATTTGAAAGCTATTGCCCGCAATGGTTAGCGGAAGAAGGCGATCCAGTTGGGTTGCATATTGGCACTTTGGACAAACCGATCCAACGTGTGATGATGACTTTAGATGTCCGACCAGAAGTGGTGGCAGAAGCCATTGAGAAAAAGATCGATCTTTTGATTGCAAAACATCCCCCGATTTTTAGACCAGTCAAACGCTTGATCACTGATTCTCCACAAGAAAAAATGTACGCTGATTTGTTGAAACATGATATTGCAGTCTATGCAGCCCACACAAACATGGATATCATTGAAGATGGGTTGAACGATTGGTTTTGTGAGCAATTAGGAATTGAGGTCACAGGTCATCTTGTTCAAACGCATGAACGTGGCTACAAAAAATTGATCAGTTATCTTCCAGTGGAGGATGCTCCGCGTTTAAGAGCTGCCTTGGCAAAAGCGGGTACCGGAGAACAAGGAGAGTATGATAGTACAAGTTTTACCTCGATTGGCCAAGGTCGATTCCGTCCAAAAGCTGGAGCGAATCCAACAATTGGCGAAGTCGGCCGTGGGGAACAAGTTCAAGAAGCCAAAGTCGAAGTGATCTTCCCAGAAAATATAGAAGAGAAAGTCTTACAAGCGATGTTTGCAGCACATCCTTACGAAGAACCGGCATTTGATTTGTTCTCGATTGATGCACCAGTTAAAACCTGGGGATTAGGTCGCATTGGGGAACTAGCAAAAGAACAGAGCTTGGATGATTTCGCAGCCCATGTAAAAGAAGTTTTTCAATTGGAAGGTTTACGTGTGGTTCGCCCAACGACAAGCCCACAAAAAATGATCAAACGAGTCGCTATTTGTGGTGGGAGTGGTGAGAAGTTTTATCCCGCAGCCTTGGCTCAAGGAGCGGATGTGTATATTACTGGCGATATTTATTTCCATACAGCGCAAGATATGCAAAGTGCGGGATTAGCTGCAATTGATCCTGGCCATTATATCGAATCATTGTGCAAGGAAAAATTTGTAGAGAAATTTGAAAAGTGGAAAAACGAAGAGAATTGGACGGTTGACTTTTTTGTTTCAGAAACATCGACCAATCCATTTGAATTTAAATAAAAAGGAGAGTCATTTATGTACGAGAACTTATTACCCCGATTTTTAAGATATGTCAAAACGGAAACACAATCCGATCCAACAAGTCGTACTACGCCATCTACGCAAACGCAAGTAGAGTTTGCGCAAGTCTTGAAAAAAGAATTAGAAGATCTAGGCTTGTCTGATGTAACATATAATACAGAAAACGGTTTTGTGATTGCTACACTACCTAGTAATATCGATCATGACGTACGTTCGATTGGTTTTATTGCTCACATGGATACAGCTGATTTCAATGCAGTAGGCGTAAATCCTCAGATCATTGAAAATTATGATGGAGAATCAACGATCGTTTTAGATAAAGAAGGGCGCTTTACATTGAATGTCAAAGATTTCCCTAATTTAAAAAATTATGATGGCCATACATTGATCACAACTGATGGTACGACATTATTAGGCGCAGATGACAAAGCGGGTATTGCAGAAATCATGACAGCTATGGAGATTTTGTTGAAAAATCCTTCCATTCCTCATGGGGAGATCAAAGTCGCTTTTGGTCCAGATGAAGAAATCGGAGTTGGTGCGGACAAATTTGACGTAGAACAGTTCAACGTGGATTTTGCTTACACGATCGATGGTGGACCTTTAGGAGAGCTACAATACGAAACGTTTAGTGCAGCGCAAGCAAACATCACGATCCAAGGGAAAAATGTCCATCCTGGTACAGCGAAGAATACAATGATCAATGCTTTACAAGTAGCGATCGACTTCCACAATGAATTACCAGCTGATGAAGTTCCTGAAAAAACAGATGGTTATGAAGGATTCTTCCATTTGATGGCTTTGAATGGAAGTCCAGAAGAGGCGAAAATGAGCTATATCATCCGTGACCATAAACGTGAGTCATTTGAAGCAAGAAAAGCAATGATCACAAGCATTCAAGAAAAAATGAATCAACGGTTTGACCAAGAGCGTATTCAAGTAGAAATGTATGATCAATACTACAATATGCGTGAAATCATCGAAAAGGATATGAGTATCGTTGATCTAGCTGAAAAAGCAATGATCGAACTAGACATCAAGCCAGTGATCGAACCGGTACGTGGTGGGACAGATGGCTCAAAAATCTCTTATCTGGGGATACCAACACCAAATCTATTTGCAGGTGGCGAAAACATGCACGGACGTTTTGAATTTGTGTCCCTACAAGTCATGGAAAAAGCGACAGATGTCATTGTTAAAATCGCAGAGTTGAATACGCATGTGTAATTGATCCGATTCATTGATAAAAAAGATTAAATTTCAACCAATAATCTCACATTATTGGTTGATTGCTACACTGCATTGACATATGATTGATTCGAGGCTATTTTAGTCAGTGCTCGAATCACTGTTCATGGGGGAGGGTGAGCGTTTATTTCGCATCCACTCCCTTTGTTTTTTGCAGGAAAGTAGGAGGAATATGGTTTATGAAGAAGTTACTGGTATTTTATAACAAAAGTTCAGGAAAGGATGAAGGGGAACAATTAGCAGAATGGTTCAAAGAGTATGTCGCAAAACATCGACCAGAACTAGATGTTTATCTAACGGAAACTGGACCGTCGATCAAAGATGAAACATTGAGAGAAAAAGCAAAAGAACATGAGGTAGATACACTAGTCATCATTGGTGGTGATGGCACGATCCATCATATCATCCAAGCATTCCAAGATGAATTAGACCATTATCGTGTTGGCTTATTACCTGGTGGAACAATCAATAACTTAGCGAAAGTGTTAGGCATTCCTTTTGAGAAAGAAGAAGCCGCAGCGATGATGTTAGAGGAATCGATCCGCAAAATCGATTATGGGAAAGTGAATGATAAAGTAGTCATTTCTACTTTGACTATTGGCATATTAGCCGATACAGCGGTCTGGATCAGCCAAAAAGAGAAGCAAAAATACGGTTCATGGATCTTTATCAAACGTTTCGTGAAATTATTGCTAAAAAAGAAAAAATATCATTTAGATATCAAGACGGAAGAAGAGCATTGGAAGGGAAAAGCACAGTTGTTGACGATCACGATGTCCAACTCAGTAGGCGGTTTTACTGGTTTTGATGATTCTGCTGCGCCAGATGATGGCAAGTTCCACATCACCATCGTTCCTTCATTAGATTTTTTCCGGTTTGCATTTTATCTCCCACGTATGATCAAAGGTAAGATCTATTCTGTTCCTGGCATCAAATATCTGACAGCTAGTCAAGTCAATATCCAGGCACGAGAAAAGAAAGTGACAACTCGGACGGATGGTGACACTACAGATGACTTACCGATCGAATTAAAAGTCATCCCAGAAGGTATAACGATCTACGTACCAAAAGAAGAGCAATAATTGGAGGAAGTTGATGGAAGTATTGATGCATAATCCCTTATGGTTTTACTTATTCATTGTGAATGTTTATCTATTTGGCTTGATGGGTTATGATAAACGTCAGGCAAAAAAAGGCGCTTGGCGTGTACCAGAAAGTAATTTGTTGTTTGTTAGCTTGTTAGGCGGTGGTTTGGGCGGTTTGTTCGCACAACGCATATTCCGTCACAAAACTAAAAAAAAGAAGTTCACGATCGTTTTCATGTTAGGAATCATGATTGATCTCGTCTTGATCTATTTTTTCCATTAAGGAGTCGTACATGTCTACTAAAGGAACAAAAATCAAAATCATCATTAATTTATTATTATTGACTATTATTCTCGCTATTATTTATTATTTGATCAACCAATCTTTTGCGGATATTTTCAAAGAGTTGCTTTCAACAAGTGTCCAAGTGCTTCTGGCGATGTTTTTTTTCGGTACACTTTATCAAATTGTAGAAGGTCGCTCAATCAAAGAGATCGCCAAGCCGTTTTCCAAATCTTTCAGTACAAGTGATGGGTTCTGGACGTCTTGTTATATTGCCTTTTATCGGATCGTCTCATTTGGAACGGGTACACTGATCTCAGAAATTTATTTTTACAATAAAAAAGGGCTGAAGTTTTCTCAAGGAGCAGGAGTCACTGCCTTGCATATGATTATGTATAAATTAGCGGTGATCACTTATGCAGTCATTGGCTTGATCGTTCAATTTTCTTTGTTCTACGAAAAGGCACCCAATATGATTTGGTTTATCATTGCTGGGATCATTTTGACGGCTTTGATCATTTTATTTCTTGTGACCGTCTCCGTCAGTTTGAATCTTCAAGTTTTTTTCGTCAAAGTGTCCAATCGTTTATTCAAAACTGAACGTTTACGTCACTGGGTCGATACGTGCAACAGCCAGATCTATTCACTGAGAGAAACGGTACAAACGATCATCCAAGACCGCACCGCATTGATCAGGATCTATTGTTGGAACCTGCTAAAACTACTCTGTTGGTATGTGATGCCTTATCTGTTTTTAGTAGAAAACCATCCACATCTTGATTTTCTTTTGACATTTTCATTTATTAGCTTTGCAGTGGTTTTATCAGGAGTCTTACCAACTCCTGCAGGCATTGGCTCGTTTGAATTTGTCTATCTATTGCTCTTTCGACCTGTAGTTGGAACGGTGGATGCTGTTTCTTCCTTATTACTTTACCGATTTGGCTCGTTCATCTTGCCATTCATTTATGGTTTTTTCTATGTGATTGCAGAAAGACGGAATATCTTACGTCAAGAGATCCATGAAGTAAAGGCAGAAAAAAAGCGTACAAAGGGGAAAATTTAAATAATTTGAACAACTTTCAAGTAAAATTTAAATGGAGAATCAGTCTGAGCTGAAAATGCTTAGATTGATTCTTTTTTCGTTTGTTAAAAAATATCTGTTCAACAATTGCTTTCACGCAGAATAGGCTAGACGTTGCTATCTCTCAAACAAAACAGTCCCTCGAAATGTATGGAAGAAACAATCAACACCGGTAGGGTAAAATTAAAATCCCACGATTAGTTGCTGAAAGTCTATACTTAATGGTATATACTATATATAAAATCAATCGAAAACTTAGCTTTCGACAAGAAAGATTTTCTTGATTTTACTCATCCTACAAGCAGGATAAAAAACGATAGAAGTTGCTCTTTCATTTTGGACAGTTCAACTTTTAGACGTTTGACTTTTGATGTCAGAATGAATCGACTGTTTGATGAATGATATGTAGTTAGAAAGTAGGTAATAAAGTGAAAAAACAAGCGGTTTTCCAAGATATAGCTGAAAAAATTGCACAACGAGTCAATGATGGAACTTACGTGACCAGTCAAAAGTTGCCTTCAGATTATGATTTAGCGGAAGAATTTCAATGCAGTCGACTGACAGTACGCAAAGCAATTGATCTTTTGATCAGTCAAAATATTTTAGTGAAAGAAAGAGGAAAAGGAACTTATGTCATGAAGCAACCGAAGATCCAAAGCGGTTCCGGTGGCTTACAAAGTTTTACTGAAACTGCCAAGGCTCAAGGAAAAAAGACACGGACAGAAGTATTGCAAGTTGAGATCGTAAAAGAAGTACCGTTGAAGATTCGCCAGATGTTCGCTGACTATGGAAATGAAGCAATGGTATATCTGTCTCGTTTACGTTACTTTGATGATGAACCAATGACAGTAGAAAACCTCTATATACTAAAACGTTATTTGCAAAATGAAAGTGGTGAACTTCCTCAAGCTCAGCTGGCATCTTCATTATATGAAATAATTGAAGAGAACATTGAGATTGGCTACGCGCATCAAGAAGTCGAAGCAGTCATAAGTCCCCCAGATATTGCCAAGTTATTGCATGTATCAGAAGATGATCCAATGCTTCTCGTCCATTCGATGACTTATTCCCCTTCTGCTAAACCGATATTGTTCGACACGTCTTTTTATCGTGCAGATCAATATACGTTTAAAAATACATTGATACGTCAAAAATAAGAGGTGAAAAATGGATCAAATCAACACAGCAATCGAAGAGAATTGGCTAGATTTTCTGGATTTACTCAAACAAGTCATGCAAGTTCCTAGTGTTAAGTCAGTACCTGGACCAGGAGCTCCCTTTGGTAAAGAAGCACGCTCGGTTCTTTCTTTGGTCATGGACAAAAGTGCCGGGTATGGGTTCCAAACAAAAGTAATCGATGATGCGATCGGCTATGCCCAGTGGGGGAATGATGGAAGTGATTATATCGGGGTCCTGGGACATCTTGACGTGGTTCCTGCTGGTCAAGGATGGGAGTTTCCGCCGTTTGATCTCAGTGAGAAAAAGGGTCGTTTTTATGGTCGAGGAATATTAGACAACAAAGGGCCTATCATGTGTTGTCTGTATGGCATGAAACTATTAAAAGACCTAGGACACCAGCCAAAAAAGAATCTTCGGATCATCTTTGGAACGGATGAAGAAAGTGGCATGTCAGATATTTCTCATTACTTAGCCGAGGAAAGCCCTCCGTTATTCGGGTTCACGCCCGATTGTAAATATCCTGTGGTCTATGGCGAACGTGGGATCGTAAATGTGGTACTCCACTTTACTTTACCCCAAGAGGAACATCAACAAATCAGTCGATTCGAAGGGGACCAGTTCCGTGATCATGTTCCAGACCAACTGCACGTGAGAATTGCCAAAAAAGAAATAAGTGCCAGTGGTAAACGAGCACCAAGTAACGCGCCTGAGTTAGGAGAAAATGCTATCACGATCTTGGCGTCAAAACTAGCTGAAGAACGAATGATCCCGCCAATTGCACAGGGGTATTTCCGCTGGATTTGTCAAAGCTTTCATCAAAAACATTTTGGAGAAGGGATCGATTTAGCGTTTGAAGACGAAGATTCAGGCAAGTTGATTTTGACACCTGTTGTGCTACAAAAGTCTCCAGAAGGCTTGCTATTAGAAATTGCCTTACGTTACCCGGTGACCGTATCAGAAAAACAAGTCGTGTCACGTTTGAAAAACCAATTGCCTCTAGGTGTTGATTTAGAAGTGGTTCGTAGTATTCCTGGATTTTGTCGGACAGAAGAGCAAAAAAAAATCGATACACTGTCAATGATCTATCATCAAGTCACCGGTAATGATCCTAAACCAGTGATAACAACAGGCGCCACGTATGCGCGTAAAATGCCGAATATCTTAGCATTTGGTCCTTCATTTCCAGGGCAAAAAGGGATTGCGCATACGGCGAACGAATACATGGATTCCGCAGATTTGCGAACAAATTTAGAAATCTACATGCGCAGCCTCCAAGCATTAACAGAATAAAACATTCAGATAGAACGAACAATTGAAAAATAAATTTCACGTAAAACGAGTTTCTAATAAAACGATGAGTTTTAGAAAGAAACTCGTTTTTTAGTATAGACATAATAGTATATACCATATAGAATATACTTGAAAGCGCTACAAATGTTAGGAGATGGAGGGAAAAAAATGTGGGGAATGATTGCAACCTGGCGCATGGCACATGAAGGTGTCTTGGCGGCTAAACAACAATTAGAAGCACAGTTTTCATGTAAAGATGCTGTGGAAACGGCGATCAAAGTGGTAGAAGATTATCCATTTTATAAATCCGTTGGTTATGGTGGGTTACCAAATGAAAAAGGAATCGTAGAAATGGATGCTGCTTTTATGGATGGAGAAACATTTAAGATTGGTGCTGTTGCAGGGATTACTGATGTAGCCAATCCGATTTCTGTTGCTCGGCAATTAAGTGATGAAAAATTCAATAGTTTTCGAGTAGGACAGGGAGCAACAGAATATGCAATGCTATCTGGTTTTGAACGAAAAAATATGTTAACAGCACGTGCAAAAAAAATCTGGGAACAACGAGTAAAAGAAATCGCTACGTTGAATTTAGATCCTTACGATGGCCATGATACGGTCGGGGTTGTCGCGCTCGATACGCAACAACAGATGGCAGTAGGAACATCCAGTTCCGGTTTGTTTATGAAAAAACATGGACGTGTAGGAGATTCGCCATTATCTGGTTCGGGATTTTATGTGGATAGTACGATTGGCGGTGCGACAGCTACAGGCTTAGGGGAGGATCTTATGAAGGGCTGCCTCTCTTATGAAATCGTTCGATTGATGGGGAATGGATTTACGCCACAAGCGGCTTGTGATCGAGCCGTTTATGGATTTGATGAGCGATTGCGCAAACGTTATGGCAAAGCGGGGGCGTTCTCGTTAGTAGCATTAGATAAATATGGCGAATGGGGGGTAGCTACGAACGTTGAATTTACATTTAGTGTCGCAACGATGGCTCAAGAACCAGCAATTTTTATGGCCAATCCTGGTCCAGATCAGACGACAGTGATCACACCAATCACACAAGCATGGCTTGATGCCTATGAAGCACGTATCAAAGCACCAATTTAACAGCGAATCGGATAAACGGTTAACAAGAATAAAATGGAGGAATAAATATGACAACTAAAAAAATTTATTTGTTTTGTGAAGCAGGAATGTCAACAAGTATTATGGTCAATAAAATGATGGAGGTCGTCAAAAAACACAAAATGCCATTAGAAATTGCCGCTTTTCCTGCGATCCATGCGGAAGAAAAAGTCGCACAAGAAAAACCTGTGGCTATTTTATTAGGGCCTCAAGTCCGTCATTTAGCGAGTAAAATGAAAGAAACGTTTGACCCAATGGGGATACCTGTTGGCACGATTGCTCCAGAAACATATGGCATGATGGACGGGGAAAAAGCGTTGAAAGATGTCTTGGGCTTGATCAAAAAATCAAAAGCGACAAAGTAGCTTAATAAAATGGGATTTCAATCGAAAAATTGTGTCCTCAAACAAAAATAAAGCAGCTGGATGGGAGGAAGAAACATGCAAAAATTTTTGGATTGGTTAGAACGTGTGTTAACACCAATGGCGAAAACAATCGGTGAAAATAAGTATTTGATTGCGATTCGTGATGGTTTTTTGCTATCAACACCCTTACTGATTGTAGGATCGCTCTTTTTAGTTTTGACTAATTTTCCAATTCCAAATTGGAATGAAACGATGAGCCATTTTCTCGGAGATAACTGGGCAACGATGTTGAATATGCCTGCCACGGCAAGTTTTGATATTATGACGATTTTAGCGGTTGGGGGTATTGGATATAGTCTGGCAAAACAATTTAAAGTAGATGCCATGCAAGCGGCAATTATTTCATTGGTCGCTTTTTTTATCGTGACCCCTTTTACAACCCTATTTACACCAGAAGGCTCCACTGAAGTCTATGAAGTAGGAAGCTTGCCATTACGTTGGATGGGTTCTAGCGGCCTGTTCTTAGGGATGGTCGTGGCTTTGGTTGCTACCCGATTGTTTGTCGCTTTATTACGTAAAGGTTGGACAATCAAAATGCCAGAAGGTGTGCCTCCAACCGTCGTACAATCCTTTGAAGCGTTGATCCCAAGTTTTGTGATTGTTACTCTTTTTATGATTGTCAATTGGTTAGCAAATCTAACCTCATATGGTAATTTACAAGAAATACTATTTAAGTTCCTACAAACTCCTTTACTTAGCTTAGGAAATACTCTAGGCGCGATGATCATAGCCTACTTATTCTTGCATTTTTTTTGGTTTTTCGGTATCAACGGTTCGAGTGTAGTTGGGGCAGTATTCAATCCGATTTTACGAGCACTATCCGTTGAAAATTTAGATGCCTTCAAAAATGGCGCAGATATACCAAATATCATCACAGGTCAATTTCAAGATATGTTTGCTACTTTTGGTGGTGGAGGATCTACGCTTTCATTGATTTTAGTCATGATTCTAGTATGCAAAAGCCAACGAGTAAAAAAACTGTCGCAATTGTCACTAGTACCAGGGATTTTTGGAATCAATGAACCGATTATTTTTGGATTACCGATTGTCTTAAATCCAGTCTTACTTATTCCATTTGCACTTGTACCCACGATCAATATTATCATTTCCTATTTTTGTATGGAGGTAGGATTAGTTAATTATACGAATGGTATTCAACTACCATGGACAACGCCACCGATCATTTCTGGTTTTTTAGTTAGTGGTTGGCAGGCATCTGTTTTGCAAGCATTACTGATCCTATTAGGAATGGCTATTTATTATCCTTTTATTAAAGTGCTAGATAATCAGTATTTAAAAGAAGAAGCAGAGGCGGTACAGGAAGAAGAAGAAATCGATTTTGATGAATTCGATTTTGATGATTTATAGGAAAAGAGGCCATAGGAATGAAAAAAATAGTCTTGATTCTCAATCATTTGACTGCAGGCTTGGGCAGTGATGAAAATGCCCAGCTACCTCCTGGGGGCAAAAAAACAGCTCTTGGACCAGGGCGTACCTTAAATCCACTTTTTCAAGAACACGATACAGAAATCATTGCTACATTGTATTGTGGTGATCAGTATTATCTCGATCACCAAGAAGAGGTAAACAAAAAATTTATAGGTTTTGCCAAAAAATTCGATGCAGATGCTGTTCTTTGTGGTCCCGCGATGCATTATGCTAATTTTGGCATGATGGCGGCCCAATTAGCTTTGGTTTTCAGTGAACAAGGAATCCCAAGTGTAGCTGCGATGTCTGAAGAAAATCCTGCCTTTGTACGCTATGCTAAAAAGATCAATGTAATAAAAATGCCTAAAAAAGGCGGAATTGGTTTAAATGATTCATATAAAAATATCAGCTACTTTATTTCAGCGCTCACTCATCAAAATCAATCCTCATGACTTGATTTTGATGAATCAACTAGTTTGTGCTAAGCAATCATCAGAAATAAATACCCTAGGTCGGAATAGAACCAACCTCTAGAATAAAGGGTAACAACCACGGAATCGTTCTGTAAATGACTGTGGTTGTTGCCCTAATTTTATAGAGGTTTCTTTTTTTTGCCGTTTATTTGGTATAGAGTGACAGACAACATTTACTGTCACTTTTGTCTCAAATTTTTTTGATAATCCTGAGTATAATCTTTGACCAAAGCTGACCAAATGAGTATAATAATCATGTAAAGGTTAAAGAAAACGAGACTTTAGACGGATGTTATAGACGCTAGAGAAAGATATAGTTGACTTTGACCAAACAACTTCTACTACAGGAGGGAAATATATGAATAGTGAAAAAATGACAACTACGCTCCAAGAAGCGATTGCAGAAGCACAACAAGTAGCGATGACAAGAAAACATCAAGAAATCGACATCGTTCATTTATGGAAGATCTTTTTACAGCCAAATCATTTTGGCCGTAATCTATATACAGATGCAGGCATTGATGCAGATGCCTTTGAACAAGAGATTGATCGAGTGTTAGATGAGTATCCAACAGTCTCAGGCAGCAATGTCCAATATGGACAAAATCTTAGTCAAAATCTTTTTCATTTATTGAACGAAGCGGATCAATTGAGAGAAAGTTTTGGCGATGAATTCTTATCCACTGAGATCGTGCTATTAGCTTTAATGAAATTAAAAAATTATCCACTGACGGTTTATTTGACCAAACAGGGACTGAATGAAAAAGAATTGCGTAAAAATATCGAAGACATGAGGGGAGGAGAGCGTGTGACCTCTAAAAATCAAGAAGAACAATATAAAGCGTTAGAAAAATACGGTGTCGATCTCGTCCAACAAGTCCGTAGTGGCAAAATGGACCCGATCATTGGCCGAGATGAAGAAATTCGTGATGTGATTCGGATCTTGTCACGTAAAACTAAAAACAACCCTGTGTTGATTGGGGAACCTGGTGTGGGTAAAACAGCGATCGTTGAAGGATTAGCGCAACGAATCGTCCGCAAAGATGTACCAGAAAACTTAAAAGATAAAACCATTTTTTCTTTAGATATGGGTGCCTTGATTGCCGGGGCAAAATTCCGTGGGGAGTTTGAAGAACGCTTAAAAGCAGTCTTGAAAGAAGTGAAGAAAAGCGATGGGCGGATCATCTTGTTCATTGATGAGATCCACAACATCGTCGGTGCAGGAAAAACGGAAGGTAGTATGGATGCCGGTAACTTGCTTAAACCGATGTTAGCTCGTGGTGAACTACATTTGATCGGTGCGACTACTTTAGATGAATACCGCCAATACATGGAAAAAGACAAGGCGTTAGAGCGACGTTTCCAAAAAGTATTAGTGAAGGAACCAACTGTTGAAGATACAATCAGTATTCTGCGGGGGTTGAAAGAACGTTTTGAGATTCACCATAGCGTCAATATTCACGATAATGCTCTGGTTGCGGCAGCTACATTATCCGATCGCTATATCACAGATCGCTTTTTACCTGATAAAGCCATTGATTTGATCGATGAAGCAAGTGCGACGATCCGAGTAGAAATGAATTCCATGCCAACGGAATTAGATCAAGTGACTCGTCGTTTGATGCAGTTGGAAATCGAAGAAGCAGCCTTGAAGAAAGAATCTGATGATGCAAGTAAAAAACGTTTGAAGAACTTACAAGAAGAACTAGCCGATCTTCGAGAAGAAGCCAATGCGATGAAGATGCAGTGGGAAACTGAAAAAGAAGAAGTAAATACCGTATCTTCTAAACGTGCAGAAATCGATAAGGCAAAACATGAATTAGAAGACGCAGAAAACAATTATGATCTTGAGCGTGCCGCTGTTTTACGTCATGGTACGATTCCACAATTAGAGAAAGAATTAGCAGAACTAGAAGCAAAAACAAAAGACAGTGACATCAAGATGGTACAAGAATCTGTCACTGAAAATGAGATTGCTCAAGTTGTAGGTCGTTTAACAGGGATTCCAGTAACGAAACTCGTGGAAGGTGAACGAGAAAAACTAATCAAGTTGAATGAAACACTTCATAAACGTGTCATTGGGCAAGATGAAGCGGTAGACGCAGTGAGTGATGCGGTCATTCGTTCTCGTGCAGGATTACAAGATCCAAACCGACCATTAGGTTCATTCTTATTCTTAGGACCAACTGGTGTCGGTAAAACAGAACTGGCAAAAGCTTTAGCAGAAAACTTGTTTGATTCTGAAGAGCATATGGTGCGGATCGACATGAGTGAATATATGGAAAAACATGCGGTTTCTCGTTTAGTTGGTGCCCCTCCAGGTTATATTGGCTACGAAGAAGGTGGACAGCTAACAGAGGCTGTGCGACGAAACCCGTATACGATCGTTTTGCTCGATGAAATTGAAAAGGCACATCCAGATGTCTTCAATATTTTATTACAAGTATTGGACGATGGACGTTTGACGGATTCAAAAGGTCGAGTCGTTGACTTTAAAAATACGGTGATGATCATGACAAGCAATATCGGTTCTCAATTATTGTTAGAAGGTGTCACCGCGGAAGGTACGATTCCAGAAGAAGTCGAAGAACAAGTGAGAACGATCCTTCGTGGTCATTTCAAACCAGAATTTTTGAATCGTATTGATGACACGATTCTATTTACACCATTAAGCCTAAACAATGTCAAAGGGATCGTTGACAAGATGGTTTCTCATTTGGCACATCGTTTAGAAAATCAAGAAATCATCTTGGAAATCAGTGACGAAGCAAAAACATGGATTGCAGAAAATGCGTATGAGCCTGCATATGGGGCACGCCCATTAAAACGATTCATTACAAAAGAAGTTGAAACGCCTTTAGCTAAAGAAATCGTAGCTGGCAAGATCATGCCAAAATCAAAAGTAACAATCACATTGTTTGATCACCACTTAGCATTCGCAACTGAAAACTTACCCGAAGACGAATAATAAGAAGCGCTTGTACCACCCTTATACATGACAGAAGCGGAAATCATTACCTGTCAAAGTAGTGGACTATTACTGATAGTCTGCACTTTGACAGGTATTTTTTTTCGTCTATACTTTAATAAACAATTACTTGGTTCATTGAAGAAACAGAAACTAAAAAATGAATGGCGTAGTCAAGTTAGCGACTAAACCTATGATTTACTGTATTCAAAACGGTAAAAGTAAGTGTTTTCATAAAACGGCAGACAAGCTAAGATAGAAAATGTAGATGAGGTGATAGTGTGATGATCAAGGAACGGGAAAAAGCAATCATTCAATATATTTTGATGAACGAACATACGACGGTCACAAAAATAGCAAAACACATGAATTTATCGAATAAAACAGTTTCACAATCACTAAAACTGATCGATGAGCTATTTAGCGGAACAACCATCGAACTAATTAGAAAACCACGAGTCGGTGTCTCGATCAACGGTGATCCAAACGAAATATTAAATCAGATCGATACAACGAACATGGTAACAGTTCCAGCTTCTAAAAAAGAACGTATTCAATTCCTCTGTTTTGAACTCTTGAAAAAAAAGACCTATTTCACTCGCCAAGAACTACAAGATACACTATTTATAAGCAAATCGACATTAGAAGGTGATATGAACCAAGTCCATGAGATTTTTCGCCATTTCAACGTTAGCATCGATCGACTGCCTGGTAAAGGTTCATTTCTAAACTTATCAGAGCAAGAAAAAAGACGCTTAGCCTTTGATCTGATTTACTATTTTTGGGGTAGTAATTGGAAAATCACCAAAAAGAACCAGCTATATCTACACTCGATCCAAGGTATTCCTCCTTTTGTCAATGATTTCATCGACATGAAGAACATCACATTAGTTGATACAATGTTGCAGGAATATCTAAAAGATGCACAAATAAGGTTGAATGATACGACCTATCATTCATTATTGCTCCATCTGTTGATCATGATTGATCGCGTAAGAGAGGATAACTATTTAGAAAGTGAAGGAGTATTTGGAAAAGTCAGAGAAAATAAACCATTTGATTTATTCATTCTAAAACTAGAAAAAACTTTCTCATTGACATTACCTTCTTCTGAAGTCCGTTATATTCTCTTACACTTAGAAGGTGATACGTTGCTTGAACAAACGAAGCATATGCAAGAAGTAACAGATGAACGCATTCGACAATTGATTCACGAAAATGTAACCCTTTACAATGAAAGTATCATTTTAGGATTAGTTACACACATCAAAGAAGCAGTCTTGCGTATCAAAAAAGGACTGTTGATCCATAATCCTTTTTTACAAGATGTGAAGAAAAACTTTCCTGTGGCGTTTACAGAAGCGATCCAATTAGCTAATGCCTTGAGCCAAGATTTTGTGATCAACGTCCCAGAAGATGAAGTCGCTTTTCTTGCTGTCCATATCCAAGCAATGAAAGAGCAAAAAGAAGAAAAATATCAGAAGAAAGTCAGTGTTTTACTTGTTTGTAGCAGTGGCAAAGGCACATCACAACTCTTGGCTGCCCGACTTCGTAGAAATTATGAGAAGATCGAAATTTCTAGGATACTTTCAATCCAAGAGTTGATGCAGACATCGATCAATGAAGATCTGGTGATATCGACTGTCAACTTGAACCTAGAGACGATACCAACAATCAATGTTTCACCGGTTCTCAACAAATCAGAACGTCAAAAAATTGAGCGTTTTTTAAAGGATGCTCAAAATAATACCATCAAGTCAACGAATCACTTTGCGGACTTGATCAAAGAGGAATTGATCTTTTTGGATCATTCATTCTCAGACTATCAGGAAGTGATCCAATTCGTTGGACAACAATTGATTGAAAAAGGATACGCGGAAGAAAAAATCATCTCTTCTTCTTTAGAAAGAGAACAGCTATCTTTTACCTCTTTTGGAAAATTTGCGACACCACACGGGGCCCCTAAATACGTCAAAAAATCAGCGATCGTCTTTTTACGCTTAGCTAATGAATTGATGTGGGGAGAAACGAAAGTCAAATATTTATTTTTCATCTGTATCAAAGATGAAACAGCACAAGAGCTGGAAGAAGTCTATGATGTCATGCTAGAGATCATCGAATCTGGTGAAAAAAAACATTTGCTAAAAGGAACAAAAAATGAGATCAAAAACTATTTGAAAGAGGAATTTTAATATGAGCATTGCAACTTTACTACCTTCTAATCATATTTTTTTAGATATGGAGAGTACAACCAAAGAAGAAACGATTCGTCAATTAGGGGAAGTTTTAACGAATAACGGCTTAGTCAACAATAAAGAAGCTTATATCCAGTCTGTATTAGAAAGAGAAGAACATTCGACGACAGGCATTGGGAACAATATTGCCATTCCTCATGGGAAAAGTGAAGCAGTCAGTGAGCCAGCAATTGTTTTTGCACGATTGAAACAACCAATCGATTGGCAATCGTTAGATGAAGAACCAGTTTTTGTGGTCATTTTATTGGCGATCCCAGAGTCACAAAAAGGGGATACCCATCTAAGAATCTTATCTGAAATTGCGATGAAATTAATGGATGATGACATTACGGCACAGTTAAAAACTGAGACAGATAAACAACAAATCGCGAAACTATTAAGCGAATAAACAAATGAAAAGAGGAAAAAGAGATGAAAAGAAAAATTATCGCAGTTACAGCTTGTGCTACAGGGGTCGCTCATACGTATATGGCAGCTCAAGCACTAAAGAAAGCAGCAGCAAAACGTGGAGATTTGATTAAAGTTGAAACACAAGGAGCAACAGGTATCGAAAATGAGTTGACTGAAAAAGATTGCAAGATTGGCGAAGTCGTTATTTTTGCAGTAGATACAAAAGTGAGAAATGAAGAGCGTTTCAAAGGCAAAACGATCTTAAAAGTGCCAGTTGCTGCACCAATCAAGAATGCCGAAAAAGTCATCGAAGAAGCTTTAGGAATGATCGACTAATCAATTAATCAGTGGGGGAGAAAGTAAATGAAAAAAATAGCAAGTGAAATCAAAAATCATGTTTTGACAGGAATATCTTATATGATACCGTTAGTGATCGCCGGAGCAGTAATCATGGCCATTTCTCGTGTGGGTGGTTCATTTTACGGAATTGTGGATATTTGGGACGGTTCTCATGGCGAGAGTGGGAATGCGATCATTCGTTTATTGCATAGTTTAGATGGTTTCGGTGGCACAGCACTTGGTTTGATGTTCCCAGTGATTTCCGCATTTATTGCCTATTCGATCTCAGACAAATTAGGGATTGCTCCTGGTTTAGTTGGCGGGATGTTAGTGAAAGATATCAATGCAGGCTTTTTAGGCGCAATCGTTTCTGGTTTGATCGCTGGTTATGCTTGCTTGTTGATCAAAAACAAAATCAAATTGCCAAAATCAATGGCATCCGTTGTACCAGTATTTCTAGTACCAGTTTTAGGTACATTGATCACCGTTCTATTAGTCAATTATGTGATCGGTACGCCATTTGCAGCATTGAACGTTGGGTTAGAATCATGGTTGAACGGTTTAAGTGGTGGAAATGCAATCGTTATGGCAGCAGTCGTTGGCGCAATGGTTGGTTTTGACTTAGGTGGACCAGTCAATAAAGCGGCGGTGACAACAGCAATGGCACTATTGACTAGTAATGTTTATGCACCAAATACTGCAGCACAAGTGGCCATCATCATTCCACCAATCGGGTTAGGATTAGCCACGATCTTTGCGAAAAATAAATACAACAATGAATTAAAAGAAGCTGGAAAATCAGCTGTGATCATGGGACTTGTCGGTATTTCTGAAGGAGCGATCCCATTTGCCGTTGAAAATCCATTAAAAGTTATCCCAATCAATATGATTGGTTCTGCCTTAGGTTCTGCGATGGCAGTTGGTTTAGGGGCAGTGAACACAGCACCAATCTCAGGGTTTTATGGCTGGTTCACAGTGGAAAAATGGCCGATCTATGTACTTTCGATCGCTACAGGTGCATTGTTCATCGCGATCTTAACTAGCGTGCTACGTTCAAAAGATGCTGGACAAGAAGTAGAATCAGCAGTAGAAGAATTTGACGAAGCTGCTTGGGAAGAGCAATGGGAAGCGTAACTATGACAAATATACACATTGTAAATCATACACATTGGGATAGAGAATGGTACTTTACTTCCATGGATTGCATCGTTTTAAGTGATCAGTTATTTACAGATGTTTTGGAAGAGCTGAAAAGACAGCCTAATGCTACTTTTGTATTAGATGGACAGCTTTCGATCTTAGATGATTACTTGGAACTATATCCAGAAAAATTACCAGAGATCAAAGAATTAGTTGCGAAGGGTCAATTATTTATTGGCCCTTGGTTCACACAAACGGATGCGTTTTTTGCCTCAGGGGAATCTATTTTAAGAAATGCAATGGTAGGAGTTTTTGAAAGTAAAAAATATGGGAAGTATCTACCTATTGGTTATCTTCCAGATACATTTGGATTCAATGCACAAATGCCGACGATTTTAAACGAGGCGGGGTTTGACAATATTATTTTTTGGCGTGGGATCGACTTAGGTGAACATGTCCAATCGCCATATTTCAAATGGAAAAGTCTAAGTGGAGAGAATGAATTGTATGCGGTGAACTTTCCTCAAGGTTATGGTGCGCAACAACAACTAGAACCAACGAAGAGTTATGTGGAAGGCCGATTAGATAAAGGCATCGATTTTATCAAGAGCTACGCAGATGAAACAGACATCTTGATTCCAACAGGAAACGATCAATTAGGCATCATCTCATCTTTAGAAGAGAAAATCAATAAAATCAATCAAATCGGTAAATATAACTATCAAACAAGCACGTATCAAGCGTTCATGGACTTGGTTCGTCAAAAAGATCTGGAAGAGTACCAAGGAGAATTTCGTGCACCTGTTTTTGCTCGCGTACACAAAACGATTGGTTCTGTCCGGATGGATTTGAAACGTGAGATTTTCAGATTAGAAAATAAACTGACATTAGAAATCGAACCAATGGTCGTGATTGCGAAGGAGCTAGGCATCGTTTTGAGCAATCGGTTAGTCATGAAGGCATGGAAAAAATTATTTGAGTGCCAAGCACATGACAGTCTAGCCGGCTGTGTGTCAGATAGTGTCGCGCAAGACATCGCTCATCGTTTGAAAGAAGTATCAGAAATCTGTGATAGTATCGAAAACTTAGTATTGAAAAGAATTTCTGAAGGACTACAGCTGACGGATCAACAATTCTTGATTTTGAATACTTCAGTTACACCTTTCAAAGGAAAAAAAGTGGTAAAACTCATCTCAAAAGTCAAGCAAATCGAAGTATTGGGCCATGATTCTGCTGTCATCTCGATGGATTATGTACCTAGTCGTCAAAATATCATGGAAGAAACCCCAGCCGGCAATCGATTTGTCGAAGAGCCAGGATACTATATTTTACAAGTAGCAGTTGATTGTTCATTTGCTGGGTTAGGCTATCAAGTCTTCGATTTCGTCGAACAGACTACGGCTGGTCTACCTGACATGACCCCACGCACGATGATCTCAAAAGGTAACTATTCTTTGACTTTTGAAGAGGGACAACTTGCTTTTTCAGATGGTCATCATACGATCAAAGACTTCTTGACGATCATGGATGATAGTAATGCCGGAGACACTTACGATTATTCTCCGATACCTAATGATCACCCATTCTCTTTGCCGTTTGATTCATGTAAAGGCGACGAAGAAACCTTGATCTTGGAAGGGAAACTGGTGCTTCCTTATACATTGGCAGAACGTATCGCCGGTCAAACAACGAAAATCTTCGCTTACCAGCTGACATTGAAGTTAACGGAACAGGGAGAGGTCCAAGGCAGTCTTTCTTTTAGAAATTCTGTGTTAAATCACCGTATCCGCATCAAAACAAAGTTGAATCAATCGATTGAAAAGGTCGTTTCTGCGATCCAATTTGGTTACTTGGAAAAAACAAACCAGTCGATGAACGATTGGGAACAAAAATATTCTGAAATGCCAGTAAATATCGAACCATTTGAAAAACAAGTGATCGCGTATAGTTCCGAAGAGGCACTAGTGTTTTATACCGAACAAAGTAAGGAATACGAATATATCAATGACTCCTTATATGTCACCGTATTAGCCACGACGGATTCGTTAGGGAAACCAGATTTGATGTATCGTCCAGGACGAGCTTCAGGAGATACGACGAAAAAAGGGCATATCATGATGGACACACCGCTTGCTCAAATGGAAAATCAACGGATCGATTTTGACTTTTCTATGCGCATGGCACCAACTGATATTTCAGAAAACACGTTAGTGACATGGAAAGCAGAAAAAGAACAACCGTCGATTTCGTATCAATTGCAAGATTTGAATTATTTCGTTTATCGAATCGACAATAAGATCCAAAGTAGAATCCAACCACTTTCTTTGAGTGAACGTACGTATACGCAAATTTCGTTAGATTTAGCAGAAGGATTAGCTGTCAGTGCGATCCATAACGCTTATTATTCAGAAGGTGTAGTGATTCGATTATTCAATGGCACTTCAGAAAAGCGTTACCTTGAGCCAGAGAAGCTTTTTGCAGGATTTAAGTACACACGTATCAATGCCTTGGAAGAAGAAGTGACAGAGACAAAAACGATCAACGGCTATGGTTTAGCCACTTATTTATTAACAAAATAAAAAATACATTGAGGCACAAGTTGGTTCTCAAGGCGTTGCTTCTGGAACACCGTTTAGCGGGTTTTAGGAACAGCAAGTTGACTACTTGTGTCTTTCTTTAGTTGTGAAATTGAAAGAGGAGAAATTATGGCGATACACCATTTATTTTTAGCATTGATCCCAGCATTAGGGTGGGGCATGATGCCAATATTATCTAAGATCATGGGGGGCAAGTCAGAAGAACAATTGATCGGCACCACCATTGCTGCCTTACTATTTGGTTTGATATTTAGTTTGTCTCAACAAGTGACGTACCAAACGGTTTCATTCATTATTTGTTTTTTGTCCGGAGCATTTTGGGCGGTGGGGCAATACTTTCAGTTCCGCGCATTAGAAAAGGCCGAAGTATCAAAAGCCATGCCCATATCTGTTGGGACACAATTAGCCTTTGTTACGCTAGTCTCAGGCATTTTTTTGTTAGAATGGACGAGTATCTTTGTAGCTATTATGTCGATCATAGCTTTATCTGTCATCTTAGTTGGCATATTGTTGGTAACGAAAACAAGTAATAATAATGGCAAGATTGCCAAACAAGTCATTGTCTTTTTGTGCATTTCATCTGCGTTTTTGATGCTATATGTAACAATCACTAGTTATTTTGATATTCATGGACCGCAAGTATTTCTACCTCAATCCATCGGCATGTTTGTTGGAGGGATGATCATCTCAATGAAGAAGATCAGACAATTGAAAGTCAATGTCATTGCTCGAAATATCATCACGGGTTGTTCTTGGGTGATCGCAAATACGACGTTATTTGCTGTATCTGCGTCTTTAGGTGTGGGCATCACTTATTCCTTTTCGCAAATGAGTTTGCTTGTGGCAACTTACGGAAGTATCATTCTTTTGAGAGAAAAGAAAACGGTATTAGAGAAACGTTCTGTGTACTTGGGTACACTGGTGTATGTCATCGGTGTAATTAGCATGAGCTTGTTGAAGTAAAAATTTGCAGGAAAAAAAGTGAGTCAGGAATCTTTAGGATCCCAAACTCACTTTTTTTAGTAAGGTTACTGTTGATACTAGCAATCAATCTTCCAATTTTTTTAGTCGGTAACTCTCAAAATGTGCTGGGTCTTTTTTCACTTGGACCCACGCATAAACACCCATGATAAAGGCGCCGACTGTATTTGTTAGTAAATCTCCCATTGTATCCATCAATGCTTCGCGTCCGACGAAGAGTGTACCATCAGAAGCAGCAAATCGTTGCAGGTTCATCCCTAAGAATTGATCGCATAGAAATTCCCAGAACTCCCAGAAAACACCGCATAATCCGGCAAAAGCAAATCCAAATAAAAGAAATAGCCAAGGACTTGTTTTCTCGATTGGCGCGTCTTTCAGCAAGAAGCCAATCAAACCGTAACCTAAGGCAGTCAGAACCATCGGGCTAACGGCGTGTAAGATTTTATCCCAAAATGAAATAATACTGATCAAGTGCATACCTGTTCCTAAAAAGACAGAGATGAACAAGAAAAACCAATAAAATAAAACAATCGCATCAGGAACATGGATCTTGAACAATCGGCGAATGATTTGTGGCAAATAAATCAATAAGATACCTGCCAAAGATTCGACGATAAAGGTGATTCCTTGTGTGGTCGAATATTTATTTGTTACAAATTCGAAAATGTTATAACCCACAACAAATAGACCGAAAATCGTTAATGCAATCTGAACTTTTTTTACTGTCTTACTCACTAATATTTCCCCCAGCTAGATATGATTTCAATGCTTCGAACAATGCTTCTTCAGAAGACACGATCGTTCCGTTCAACTTGATCAAGCCGACCGTATAAAGATTTAAATAATGAAACTGATTTTCACCGGCCTGTTGCAAGGCAGCGACTTTTTTTTGATGAGTCGCTCCTTGTTGGCGGCTATCTGTATATAAACCAATGATCGGAATGCCTTTTGCATAGGCGACACCGATTTCAGAAGCAACTCCGGCATCGATTGTTAATCCGTCTAAAAGAGCGATCATCAAGTCACTTTCTAGTACTTTTTCTGTATCAGCCAAGGCGATCATTTTGCTGTCTGCATAGGCAGTCTTATCATTGATTGCTTCGTTTTCTTGTGGTAGATAGATCGATAAATCAGAAGAAATCTCTCTGATTTTTTTAACAAGAGATTCGTTATAAAGCAAATCTCCTTTTGCAAATAGTGGTGCTGCAAAATAAATATTCATTCGTTTCAACATCCTTTGTATTAGAAATAGTCACTAAAATAAGCTTCCATGTTTGGGATGATCCGCTCTAATGTCTTGATCATGTCCTCATCCGTGGTTATGCGCTCGATTCGAGCAAGGTAAGAAGCACGACGATAATTCATCATTAGGCATGTCAAGGTTTGGATATCTAAGCGAACCATTTTTCCAAGGGGTTCGTTAACAATCGACAAACGACCATCTCGCCACGTCAAGCCAAACACCCCATTGTTCCAAGGTGCCACGGAATCTTCCACAATGAAATGGAAATCCTCTGCGATACCAGAAAAAGGGAAGCGCTGGATAAATTCTTTGACGTCAACGATTCTTGCCATAAAATAAGGTTCGATCTGTTCTTTGATTTGACTATCTTCTAATAAGAAAGCGAGGGGTTCATTTTTGTAGATATCGCCATGTACCCAGTAAACCATTGAGAAATGTGCAGAGATGAAGTTCCACAACCCATTACGCGCCTCTTGGTTCAAATAAAACATCTCTTTGACATGGAAGACTTCTTCAGCGACCCAATAAAAAAGTACACCTGTTGGTTCATTGTCGCTATTGTAATAAATCGCCGCAGTCCGTTCTTCTTCATTTTCGAAACGCCAGTATTCTTCCCAGTGAAAGGCACTACGAAACAGTGCACCATGATTCTTTCCCGCAAACTGTTGATAGACACGGAAAACATCTTCGTGATCGACAGGCAGTCGTTCCACGATACCAGAAACAGGTACTTGTTTAGGTAGTTGCGTATCACGTATTTTAAAGGATAACTTATCTGACATGATTTCCCAACCTTTACGCCTGTAATAAGGGATATTGTAAGGATAAAGATATGAGATCCACTGTTTGTTTTTGCGCATGTTGTCTAATGCGACGATGATCAAGTCTTGCATCAATCCATGGTTGGCATATTCGGGATAGGTTCCAACGCCAGTCACACCACCCATTTGGTACCGTGTACCGTGGATATTGACCTCGCAAGGATAGATCGCGATTTGAGATATCAATTTTTCTTTATGAAACCAGCCGAATACATTGGATAATTCTAGAATCGGTCGCTTGGAACGTACAAATTCCCGTTTGTTTTCGAATCCACTTTCTTCAATATCAGAGTCAGTGACTTGAAAAACGTAGGAAAGTAACTCATTGAACTGGTCAACATGTTCCTCCGTGACAGGCTTCAACTCAAAATTTTCTCTAAAATCTGTTTGGTCCATTTTTTCAACTCCAATTTAGTTACTTGTTCACAGTATAACAAAAGTTTCTAAAAAAAACTTCTAAAGTCCTTAGAAGGAAAAAGTCTTTAAATTCCTCCTTTTCGTTGGTATAATGAAAAGTGCTGATTATATGAAAAGAGGAGACGCTATGGATATAAAGAAAATGAAACAACGCCAAGAGCAAATTCGAAATTTTTCGATCATTGCTCATATCGACCATGGGAAATCAACTTTGGCCGATCGGATTTTGGAAAAGACGAACACTGTGACGTCTCGCGAAATGCAAGATCAGTTATTAGACTCCATGGATCTAGAACGTGAACGTGGGATCACGATCAAACTAAATGCCGTAGAATTGAACTATACGGCTAAAAATGGAGAGACATATATCTTCCATTTGATCGATACCCCAGGGCACGTCGATTTTACCTATGAAGTATCCCGAAGTTTAGCTGCCTGTGAAGGAGCAGTCTTAGTCGTGGATGCCGCTCAAGGGATTGAAGCACAGACATTAGCCAATGTTTATTTGGCATTAGATAATGACCTAGAGATTTTACCAGTCATCAATAAGATCGATCTACCAGCCGCAGATCCAGAGCGTGTGCGTAATGAAATCGAAGAAGTGATCGGCATCGATGCCAGTGAAGCGGTGTTAGCAAGTGCGAAGTCTGGAATTGGTATCGAAGAAATACTAGAACAAGTAGTGGAATATGTCCCAGCACCTTCTGGCGATATCGAAGCTCCTTTGAAAGCATTGATTTTTGATTCGATCTATGACAGCTACCGCGGAGTTATTTTAAATGTGCGTATCACAGATGGTGTTGTCAAAGCAGGAGATAAAATCAAATTGATGAGTAATGGCAAGACCTTTGATGTGACCGAAGTTGGTGTTTTCTCACCAAAAACGATTGCGCGTGACTTTTTGATGGTCGGTGATGTCGGTTATATCACTGCAAGCATCAAGACAGTCCAAGATACAAGCGTCGGAGATACCGTGACACTTGCGGATAATCCTGCTACAGAAGCATTACCAGGCTATCGAAAAATGAATCCAATGGTCTATTGTGGTTTGTACCCGATCGACACATCACGATATAATGATCTACGTGAAGCATTGGAAAAACTTCAACTAAATGATGCTGCTTTGCAGTTTGAACCAGAAACATCACAAGCACTTGGCTTTGGTTTCCGTTGTGGCTTCTTAGGATTGCTTCATATGGACGTCGTCCAAGAACGTTTAGAGCGTGAGTTCAATCTTGAATTGATCACGACAGCGCCTTCTGTAATCTATCATGTCAACAAGACAGACGGTTCGATGGTCGTTGTTGATAATCCTGCTGATTTTCCTGAACCAGTCACGATCCAAGATGTCGAAGAACCTTTTGTGAAAGCACAGATCATGGTACCTAATGAGTACGTTGGTGCAGTCATGGAACTTTCGCAACGTAAACGTGGCGATTTTATTACAATGGATTATTTAGATGATTATCGTGTCAATGTCGTTTATAACTTGCCTTTGTCAGAGATCGTTTTTGATTTCTTTGACAAACTAAAATCAAGCACGAAAGGCTACGCTTCACTTGACTACGAAATGTCAGGTTATCAAAAGAGCAAGCTAGTGAAAATGGATATCTTGCTGAATGCTGAAAAAGTTGACGCATTAAGCTTCATCGTTCATCGTGATTTTGCCTATGAACGCGGAAAAGCCATCGTTGAAAAACTGAAAAAACTGATCCCTCGTCAACAATTCGAGGTTCCGATCCAAGCAGCGATCGGTCAAAAAATCGTTGCCCGTTCAGACATCAAAGCCTTACGTAAAAATGTGTTGGCTAAATGTTACGGTGGTGACGTTTCCCGTAAACGTAAACTTCTTGAAAAACAAAAAGAAGGTAAGAAACGAATGAAACAAATCGGTAACGTCGAAGTCCCTCAAGAAGCCTTCATGGCTGTTCTGAAAATGGATGAGGATGAACCGAAGAAATAGCCTAATAGGCTATTGCAAAAAAAACTTAGCTCTTTGTCAAATGATGTTGGTGAAGAGGAATATTAGAATAATTATGACAGAAAGAAGTGGAGAATTTCTTTCTGTCTTTTTTTCTGGAAAACAATGTTTTTCCATGTTGAAACAAGATCCTTCATTTGAAAATGCAATGACTTCTATCACTTTAAAGGTTTCGCTTTAATATCTTAAGATAATTGTTAGCTATCCAAGCATTCTATATAGAATAGCTAAAACATAGTAGGTTCTTGATGCGTATTTTTTAGATTGATTACTTAATCTTTAGACATAATAAGGCTAAAGTCTAATTGTTTCTACAATTTTCTTATGCTACCTTAAATTTAGAAATACTAAATAAGGAGGCTGCTGGTAAATGTTTAAGTTAATTATTAAGCAATTTTTACAGCATTGGAAAATTTGGCTATCAATACTACCTATTTTTATTGTTTCTGGATTAATATTTAGCACTGCTTTCGTGATATTAAATGCGTTAAGTAGTGCTAATCTTAACAGTTCGGTTGATTATGGTGTTTTTATGCAGTTACCAATAGTTATAGGGATAGTAGTGTTGTTTTTATTGACTACCAATGCAATGAAACAGTGTATAGATTTTTTTGATGAAACAAATGACATATTGCTTCTTTTAGGGGCTTCTCCAGCTCAAATTAGTTTGGTAATGACCGGTCAAATGTCATTAATCGGTATGATTGGAGCGTTTTTTGGAAGCTGCTTTTCCTTAAAATCTTCACAGCTTTTTTTATCCACATTACCTTCGAGTGCTGCTAAAGAATCTCTTGTACATATCCCTCTTCAGTTCTCATGGAATATCATTTTTGCTGTGATAATGATTCAACTAGCAATTATTCTATATACATGTATGCGCTATTGTCTTAAAAACTATAAGAAAAGAAAGGGAAGCCTTTCCTCTCATAGAGCATCTAATAAAACGAAGAACAGTGGTAGATTTTTGGGAATAATTGCGTTACTCATAAGCGTAGGTGCGACAGTATATTTATATTTCAAAAATATTCCTGATCCAACTTTAATAAAAGAATATACTCAAAGTATGAGTAACTCAATGAATTTATTGCTCCTTCTGTGGCTTTCTATACTTATGACTATGAATTTTTTGATTCGTCCCATATTTCGAGGGATCGTACATATAATTGTTGGATTACCAAAAATGACAAAGAATCCAATGGTCCGCACTGCATTTTACAATATGCAATACAATATAGAAGAATTAATAAAATTAATTCGTCCTGTCAGCATCATTACTTTGCTAGTTGGGAATTTTATAGCTTTGTTTCTCAACACTAAACTACTGATTGATGGTACAAATGATAACTCTTATATTTCAGATTTGGTCATCAACCTTATTTTTGTATTTGGTGCTCCAATACTCATCAGCTTGGCCAATGTATTTGTGTCAATTTTTCTTTTTAGAATTAAAACAAAAGTTGAATCTAAAGAATACTTTTATACTGGATGTACACCAAATTGGATTTTTAAAATGAGAATCATTGAAATCAGTATAGTTTCACTCATCTCAATAATAGTTACTTTCATTGGAATAATAATGTTTGCGATTCCATTATTAAGAGTGACCTATCTGGGTGGGGGCAATATTTTTAAGGCGAATTGGTCGATTAATATTCTATTATCGTTAGGAAATTTTGTTATCTTCGGTTTGTGTTTTATTTCCATTTATTGGTTTGAGCGTCATACATCAAAGAAGTATGTGGAGTAGATTTATTAGTATACTAAAAGCATCCATCTGTTTTAGTTGAACCAATCATAAGAGAGTAATAAATTCAGATTGAAAGAAGTAGGGGAATAGCTGAAAGGGGAGATCCTTCTACTATCAGTGAGTAGTTTGCGCCCTACAGTTCTATATGAGAATTCGATTTATAAACTAGAATGATTTTGTGGTAAGGATAGTACTATTAGTATTATTAAATTTTTGGAGGTTAAGACCGATGAGAGAGATAGTGATTTCAATAACTGAATTAAAAAAAGAAATAGAGCTTGCGAAAGGAAATCTATTACAAGTGCTTACTGATATTTCTTTTGATGTAAAACAACAAGAGTTTGTATCAATCGTAGGACCTTCTGGTTCAGGGAAAACAACGTTGCTTCATTGTATCTCTAGCTTATTACCTCCTACAGAGGGAGAGGTGATGATCGATGGCGAATCACCATATGGATGGAGTGCAGCGAAATTAGCAAAGTTTCGCCGTAAAAAAATCGGCTTTATTTTTCAAGATTTCCAACTCATACCTTCATTGTCAGCCTACGATAATATGGTACTCCCAGGAACATTGAATGGTCACAAAATAAAAAGGGAAAATGTTTATTCTCTGGCAGAACGATTGGAATTAAAAGCGGATTTACACCAACCCATTGATGCTCTTTCGGGTGGTGAACAACAAAAAGTGGCAATTGGTCGCACAATATTAGCAGATCCAGAAATATTATTTTTAGATGAACCTACTAGCGCATTAGATACTCACTCACGTGTCCTTATTATGGAAGTACTGAAAGAATTAGTAAGCAAAGGAAAGACAATCGTTATGGTGACTCATGACCTAGAGCTTGCCAGTCAATCTTCCAGAGCAATTGTTTTAAAGGATGGGCGCATTCATAATAATATATGTTCGCCAGCATTGGAAAACCTCATATTCTAAAAGATAAGATTCATTCATTCCTACCTTAGCTCCATCTAGTTTTACTCAATGAAATTAGCGTATGCTTTCTTTGGTTCTCAAATAAATTAAACAAATCATTCGGACAAAAAAATAGATTCATGTATAATTTAAACAATAGTATATATTACTGTTGTTATAATATTTTCAGAGAATATTTTATGTTAAATTTATTGCTATTTTTTATTCATTTATGAGGAGGAAAAAGATGAAAAGGGGATTTATTACTAAGGGGATTTGTGGGTTCACGATACTTGCGATTTTAGCGAGTTCGTTTGGTGTGAGTCAAGTTTTTGCAGAGGATTCGTCTACAATGGCTACCTCGACTGAATCGACTCAAACGTCAGCAGCTCCACAGATAAATAGTACAGAAACGACAGAAACAGAAGTACCAACGCAAGAGTCACAACAAACACCATCAATACAAACGAGTGAAGAAACAGAAGTTCAACCAGAGCAACCACAAACTGCAATCGTCGATGGAGTAGAAGTCGCTTTGGAAGCGCCAGAAAAAGCTGGTAAAAACGAAGCGGATATCACACAAGCGCCAAAAGAGGAATTGATCGAAGGCTCCCCAAGATTATTTCGAGCAGCTGTGCAAACGATTCCAATGTATCGTTTATTCAATCCACATAGTGGTGAGCATTTTTACACGAGAGATACTGGTGAACGAGATAATTTAAGAAGGATTGGTTGGAATTACGAAGGTGTTGGTTGGCAGGCACCGACAAGTGGTGATCCTGTCTATCGTTTGTACAATCGCTATAATGGGGAACATTTTTATACGTTGAACGCAAAAGAAAGAGATAGTATCACGAAACAAGGCTGGAAGTATGAAGGAATCGGTTGGTATTCCTATAAAGGAGCGAATGCCATTCCTGTCAGTCGTTTATATAGTAAACGAGTGAACTGGCACCATTACACGTTAGATGAAAATGAGAAAAAAGTAATCACGAAACAAGGCTGGGTCTATGAAGGTGTTGGTTGGTACGCAATTGGTAGTGGTCAACAAAATCAAGAGGACTATAAACTATTGGGTGTGAAAAATTACAACCAATATGCGTTAGGTGCGCCAAGTGGATGTGAAGGGGCTTCTTTATTGCAAGCACTTCAATATAAAGGGAAGATCACCAATTGGAGCTTGACTCAATTCTTGAATACGATCCCTAAATCACCGAATGGTAATCCAAACAGCGGTTTTGTTGGCAGCCCATTCGTCGAAAATTCATGGACTTATTCTGCAATTTATCCTGCACCTTTGACGACGTGGGGCAAGAAGTACGGAAATGTCCAAAATATTTCAGGTAGCTCGATGAATACGTTGCTAAACGAAGTCAAAAATGGCCATCCGGTTGTTGCTTGGGTGACGATCAATTTCCAACCAATCCGTTGGGGGAATTGGAATTTTGGTGTCGCAGCGAATAATAATCATGCGGTCACTCTTGATGGATATAATAAAGGAAGTAATCAAGTCCATGTATCAGATCCGATCAGTGGTTCTTATTGGATGAATCGGACAACATTTGAGAATATTTATAATGCACGTAAATACGCGGTAGTTGTAAGATAGACTAAAGCATAATAAAACCAATTGTTGTAGTAATACTTTTCAATAGCCTGTAAAATCCGAGAATGAATTATCTTCTTGGGTTTTACGGTTTTTTTATTGCATAATTCTAGCTAGGTCAAAAGCAATTGCAAAAAAATTTGTTACGTTAATGTAAGCTAATCACTAGTAGAATAGATTCCAACCCACATGCCTATTTAGTATGATTTAGACAGGAAGTGAAAAAGAATAGGGAAGTGGGAATGATAATGGGAAAACTAGTAAAAGGATTATTAGCAATTGTGCTTATTTTAGGAATTGGTGCATTTTTTATTGAATCAAAGACAGAAGGCTTTCAAGCATTAACGGAAAATTTTTTATCTGATAAAGAAGTGAAGGAATACTATGTCAAAACAAGTAGTGGGGATAAAAAAGGGAAGGATTATCTCTACACGTTTGAAGGATACGATGAAGATGGCAATCAACAAACAGTAAAAAAATTAGTGGATCACGAGTTAAAACAAGGTAAATACTTAAAAATCTATGCAAAAGGAATGCAAGGAAAAGGATGGAGTGAAGTACCAGAAAACGAAGTGCCTACGAAGGCGTTGGAAAAAATCAATTCGTAATGGCTAGGATGTTGAATTCTTAGTGTCCATTTATTAATAGTAGAAAAAGCTCACAGTGATGTTAAGGATAAATATCATTGGAGCTTTTTCAATGTACTCGAAAGATGAGCTCAGTCTGAAGTCGTTAATAAATTGACTTTATTCGTATTTCTTTTTTGACAAACAAATAAAGAAGTGGTATTGTAGTTCTACCCAAAACGTAATTATTACGATTTGATAAATATAAAGTGGAATAAAGGAGCAGATTATTAGTGGCAAAAAAATCAAAAATTGCAAAAATGAATAAGCAAGTAGCTTTGATCAATAAATATAGTGAACAACGTCAAGAGTTAAAAGCAGCAAAAGATTATGAAGGACTAGCTAAGCTACCAAAAGAGTCTAATCCTAATCGTTTGAAACTGAGAGATCAGACAGACGGACGTCCTCGTGGCTACATGAGAAAATTTGGTATGTCTCGAATCACATTTAGAGAACTGGCGCATCAAGGATTGATCCCAGGAGTTAAAAAAGCAAGTTGGTAAAATAGGAGGAAAAAGTCATGGCAGTACCAGCAAGAAAAACATCGAAAGCAAAAAAACGTTTACGACGAACACACCAAGGTTTGACGAAACCAGAGATTTCTTTTGACGAGGTGACTGGTGATTATCGTCGAAGTCATCACGTCTCCTTAAAAGGTTATTATAAAGGACGGAAAGTGACAGAATAACCGATTGGACGATGCAAGGGGGGTTCAAGAAATGGAAATTATTTATCCGCCATTAGTTGAACAAGGGATCAAATATTATTCGAAAACGGTGAAAGAACCTGTAGACAAAGGGGAATTCTATCGTGCGATGGTCGATAAGGAACTGATCACAGAAACTGGTCTTCCTACACAACATGCCATTGATCAAGGTTTTGTCAAAGACTATTACGAAAAGCAAAACTTGTCCTTTGAAGAATTTTTGGACATTTATCCTATTTTTCAAAAGTATGACGCCGATTTGTTCAAATCCATTGACGGCTTCTGGGAGATTCCTGTAGACTTGAAAATAGAATTAATGGAAATGCTTGAAACGGATCAACTGGATTATGATGACGAACAACAAATCAACATCTATTTAGAAGATCGGTAAAAGGATAGAATAAGAAAAGCCAAAAGGACAATCTATATGCACAACTTTCGTAAAACAGGAATAAAACCGTGGGATATCATCATTATTTTTGTTCTGGTAGTTGCTTCTTTCGCTCCGACAATTGTTTTTGCTTTGTCATTTGATAATGCAGAAACTGAAAATAGCGTGAGGTATGCGATAGTCAAAATCGACGGAAAAGAAGTCGAACGTTTTGATTTAGATGGAATCAGTAGCAAGATGGTGACTTACCATCCATCTGATACCCAATACAATATTGTCGAAATCCAAGAAGGTAAGATCAGAGTCAAAGAAGATAATAGCCCCGATCAAATCGCTGTAAGAACAGGTTGGATCTCGGAACCTGGACAGACTAGTATCTGTTTGCCTCATCGACTAGTGATAACCATTGAACAAGAAGGAAAGTCTGATTATCACATCTATTAAGTAAAAGAAAACTGCTATTGTCAGCTTGTAGAAAGTTGATGGTGGTAGTTTTTTTTCTCCAGAGTAACAGGTTACAATCGGATATGATCATACATTAAAAAATATGTATTTAAAAATTAAAGAAGATGGCATGAGCTATTTAAATGATTTCAAAATTTAGAATTTATCAACCAAGAAAAATCGCTCGTTAAAAATATAGCCTCACCTTTACATACGTGCTGGCACGTGCTATAGTTGTTTTTGTAAGGAGGTATCGTGCAGAATGCCGCTTACAGGAAAAGAAATGCTTCGGTTATTGAAGAAGAATGGCTGGATTGAGCGAAGGCAGGAAGGCTCTCATCATCACCTTTATAAAGATGGCGTTAGAATTACTGTCCCTGTTCATGCCAATCAAGATCTAGGCCGAGGACTTGAGCAAAAAATTTTGAAGGATGCGGGATCGAAATAATCTCGCATTTGATTACAAGAAGGGATTGACTGAAATGTTAAGCGAACCTTTAGCAAAAACATATCCTGCTATTTTTAAACCTGAAGAAGGTGGCGGTTACTTCATTGAATTTCCTGATATTCAGGGTGCTTATACAGGAATCAATGAAGATGATATCTCTTATGGAATTGCTATGGCACAAGAGGTGTTAGGTATGGTTCTAGCGGACTATATTGAGCACGAAGAGCAAATACCAGAGCCAACGCCGATCAAAGAAGTCTTTGCTGAAAAAGATTCCTTTACGACATTGATTCGTGTAGATGTTGCTAAATATCTAAAGGATACAGAACTTGTCAAAAAGACTTTAACGATACCACGATGGGCCGATACGTTAGGCAAACGTGCGGGGATAAATTTTTCAGTCCTTTTAACAGAATCCATTGCAGATAAAGCGGATGATATTCTTCATTCAGAGAAAAATAATAGATAAGAAAAGAACCTGGACAGACTAGTATCTGTTTGCCTCATCGACTAGTGATAACCGTTGAACAAGAAGGAAAGTCTGATTATCACATCTATTAAGTAAAAGAAAACTGCTATTGTCAGCTTTGAAAAAGTTGAGAATAGCAGTTTTTTGATCGCGCAATAAATTATACCAAGCCGCAAATATTTGTTACTCCACTGGATCAAAAGCAAAATCCTTTTATTCATCTATGCTAGAATATAGTTATTATCAGATTGTAGGTGGTGGCAAAAAAATGGCAAATGAAAGAAAAATCGAACGAACGATCCAAGAATACGTACCTGGTAAACAGGTCACACTTGCGCATATTATCCCAAATGCAGATCGTGAAGTTTTTACAAAACTTGGATTAAGTGAAGCAAGTAATGCAATCGGTATTTTGACGATCACACCGAGTGAGGCGTCGATCATTGGTGCAGATATCGCAAAAAAATCTGGAGATGTGGCGATTGGTTTCATGGATCGCTTTAGTGGATCAGTCGTTTTCACTGGTGAGGTATCTTCAGTTGAATATGCTTTGCAACAAGTCATCCAAACAATGAGTACGGTTTTGGGGTTTGATACGCCTAATATTACAAAAACCTAAATGGTTGGTAGTTATTTATTTATGAGAGACGATAGGTGAAGAGATGCGTCGAGTGATTTTTATCGGACAAACAGGTAGCGGTAAGACTACATTGTCACAGTGGCTACAAAAGAAAGACATTTCTTATCACAAGACTCAACAAGTGTATTATCTGGATGATTCAATTGATACACCGGGTGAGTTCATGGAAAATCAGTTTTATTATAATGCATTGGTCAGTGCTTCAATCGAGGCGGAGGTAGTGGCATTCGTTCAAGATATTACAAGCGCACAAAACTATTTTCCACCTTATTTTTCATCGAGATTCAACAAAGAAGTGATTGGTGTGATCTCCAAAGTCGATTTAGCAGATCAGCAGACGCTAGCAAAAGCCCGTGAATTATTGGAGTTAGCCGGTGCTTCTAAGATATTTGAAGTTTCTACGATAACAGGTTTTGGTTTAGATGAGTTAGAGAAACACTTGTCTACGAATGGATAAAAGCCAAAAACAATTTTTAAAATAAATCGTTTCCGTTATCTATTGACCGCGATTGTGAATTAATGTATAATTGAAAATAATAAAATATGAGCACATGATGTGAAGGGAACAAGGTGCGAATCCTTGACAGACCCTTTTTACTGTATATGCAGACGACCCCTCAATTTAGCCACTTACGGGAAGGCGAGGTAGTAGGATGAAGCAAAGTCAGGATACCTTACATGATGTGAAAGTGATTTTATTGGGAAAATTACTTTGCGAGCCGAACCGATTCCTATTGAACGGTTTGTTTAGTGAAGTGTTTTTTCGAAGACACTTCATTTTTTATTAAACAAAAAGACAGTCGGACAACTGTCTTTCAGTGGATCAGCTCGTTCTTCGAAAGGAAGCAGGAGTTGTTCCGGTCTCTTTTTTGAATAACTTACAGAAATAGCTCGGTTGGGTATAACCGATGCGATAAGCAATTTTTTGAACGCTTAAATTGGTTTGGCGTAATAATTCTTTTGCTTGTTCGATTCTCTGTTTATTAAGGTAGTTGACAAAACTGATGCCTAATTCTTTTTTGAAGAGTCTGCTGAAATAATAATGACTCAAATAGACATGATTTGCCACTTCATCTAAGGTAATATTGCGAGAGAGATTTTTATTGATATATTCGATTGCTTTATTGATTTCTCCATGGTCGGAGTCGATTCGTTTGTTTTTAGACTTAATCGGTTTATGTTCAGCTGTTTTGATATTGAATTTGATTCGATCTCTGGGATGGTTTTCTTCTTTCTCATAATGTTGAGCAATCGTTTCGAAAAGTGAGGCGGCAGCCGTGACCTGTTTTCTGTTCACTACGCGTACCTTATTACGTGCATGCCTCAACTCCGCATGCTCTTTCCAATTCGTGATGGATGGATGAATGCGGTCGATTTGATGATCTTCAATATCTGATACTTTTACTTGCCCAAAAAGTGCAAAACCGTGCAGTTGTCGATCATGGATCAAAGGCAATGAGATATCCGTCAATCCAGCATGGCATTGATAAATGTGTGGTTTTCCAGTCTTTGATGCTTCTAAACCACCGTAAGCATCACACTTTTGACAGAGATGTTTGAATTGCGGATTTGCTCGCATATTTTGGCAAAAAGGAGAAAAATTAAATAGATTTGACGTTTCTTTGCCGTGAATATCAACTAAAACAGCGCCATAATCGACTGCTAATGCAAATTCTTCCAATATCTTTGTTAGTCTATCTGAATGAATTCCTTTTGGATGACCTTGAATCATGCAACAGCCCCCTTTCATGGCACTTATTTTAACAGAAAAACAAAGGTTATTGTATAAAACATCACAAATACCACAATTTTGACTATCAAATGACAAGAATTTGATAGATTATTTGGCTTGAATTATTTAAATTTAAGCCTATTTGTCGTGTTTTCTTTTTTTATTCACAGCAAATTATTATTATTATCTCAATAGGTACAAAAAAGATGGGGCAATTATTTCCCATCTTTTTTTATTATGATAGTTTTTGTAAGCGCTACTAAAATTAGGAGGTATGACAATGGGTCAAGAAGCTTTAGGCATGATTGAAACTCGCGGTTTGATTGGATCGATCGAAGCAGCAGATGCGATGGTGAAGGCGGCAAATGTAACGCTGATCGGTACTGAAAAAATCGGTTCAGGTTTAGTCACTGTAATGGTCAGAGGAGATGTAGGTGCAGTAAAAGCCGCAGTTGACGCTGGCGTGACAGCAGCTAGTTCTGTGGGAGAAGTTGTTTCAAATTATGTGATTCCACGCCCTCACTCTGAGGTTGAGAGAGTACTCCCAAATTTAACTGACTGAGGTGATTTAAATGGTTGAAAGCAATGCAGCAGTAGAAGAAATCTTGAAAAAAGTTTTGAATAAAATCGAATCGAATGAAACAAAGGAAACTACATCGGGAGGAACAAGCAAAATGATTGAAAAATATTGTGGATTAACAGAATTTGTCGGTGCATCAGCATTTGGGGATACTATTGGTTTAGTGATCGCAAATGTTGATTCAGCCTTATTGGATACGATGAAATTAGAGAAAAAATATCGATCGATTGGTATCGTAGGTGCTCGTACCGGTGCTGGACCGCATATTTTAGCGGCAGATGAAGCAGTCAAAGCAACAAACACAGAAGTCATCTCGATCGAAATGCCAAGAGATACTAAAGGTGGCGCTGGACATGGTTCGCTTATCATTTTTGGTGGGGATGATGTTTCGGATGTTAAACGAGCGGTAGAAGTGACGTTAAAAGAAGTGGATACTCGCACGTTCGGAGATGTGTATGCGAATGAAGCAGGCCACATTGAATGTCAATACACTGCCAGAGCAAGTTATGCGTGTAACAAAGTATTTGGAACTCCAATCGGCAAATCATTTGGTTTGATCGTTGGTGCACCAGCTGCAATCGGTGTAGTGATGGCAGATACAGCCATGAAGGCGGCGAATATTGAAGTGGTCAGCTATGCGACTCCACAAAATGGACAGAATTTCTCAAATGAAGTCACGATGACATTTAGTGGTGATTCAGGGGCTGTCCGTCAGGCTGTTATTTCTGCTCGCGAAATCGGTATCAAACTATTAGCGACATTAGGTAGTGAGCCAACAAATGATCAGCCATCATATATTTAAATTGGAGAGTGAGTAAATAGATGAAATCGAAACGATTTGAAGAATTATCAAAAAGACCAGTGAACCAAGATGGATTTGTTGATGAGTGGATAGACGAAGGTCTGATTGCCATGCAAAGTCCTAATGACCCAAAACCAAGCATCAAGATCGTTGCGGGTGAGGTCGTTGAATTAGATGGGAAAGCAAAGGACGACTTTGATTTGATCGATGCTTATATTGCACAGTATGGCATCGACATCACTCGTGCGGAAGAAGTCATGCAAATGTCATCGAAAGAATTAGCGAATAAAATCGTTGATCCGAACATTTGTCGTGAAGAAATCATCCAATTGACGACTTCTGCTACACCGGCAAAAATCAATGAAGTGGTTGGCTACATGAACGTGGTTGAAATGATGATGGCTGTGCAAAAAATGCGTGCTCGCCGTCGTCCTACCACCCAATCTCACGTAACAAACTTACGCGACAACCCAGTGCAGATTGCTGCGGATGCCGCTGAAGGTGCTTTACGTGGGTTTGATGAGCAAGAAACAACAGTTGCGGTTGCACGTTATGCACCATTTAATGCCATCTCGATCATGATTGGTTCACAAGTTGGACGTCCAGGGGTGTTGACACAGTGTTCATTGGAAGAAGCAACTGAACTTGATCTTGGTATGAGAGGATTCACAGCTTATGCTGAAACGATCTCAGTTTATGGAACAGAGAAAGTATTTACCGATGGCGATGATACGCCTTGGTCGAAAGGATTCCTTGCCTCATGTTATGCGTCTCGCGGCTTGAAGATGCGTTTCACCTCAGGGACTGGTTCAGAAGTACAAATGGGTTATGCAGAAGGCAAATCGATGTTGTACTTGGAAACTAGATGTATTTATCTGACAAAAGCAGCGGGGGTTCAAGGGTTACAAAATGGTTCGATCAGTTGTATCGGTATTCCAGGTGCGGTGCCATCAGGGATTCGTGCGGTCTTAGCGGAAAACTTGATCGCTATGTTGCTTGACCTTGAAGTGGCCTCTGGAAATGACCAAACATTCTCTCACTCAGATATCCGTCGAACAGCTCGTTTATTGATGCAATTCTTACCAGGGACTGACTATATCTCTTCTGGCTACTCTGCAACTCCGGATTACGACAATATGTTTGCGGGTTCAAACTTTGATGCAGATGATTTCGACGATTACAACATTTTACAACGTGACCTTCGTGTTGATGGTGGTTTACGACCAGTCAAAGAAGCAGAAGTGATCAAAGTTCGTAATAAAGCAGCGAAAGCGATGCAAGCACTATTTGCAGAGTTAGGGTTGCCAACGATCACAGACGAAGAAGTAGAAGCGGCGACTTATGCTCGTGGTTCTGATGACATGCCTGCTCGTGATATGGTTCAAGATATCAAAGGTGCAGAAGAGTTGTTGGCTAGTGGAGCAACTGGTTTAGATCTAGTCAAAGCATTATCTAAAACAGGCTTTGAAGATGTGGCTGTCAGTGTATTGAATCTATTGAAACAACGCGTTGCCGGAGACTTTTTACAAACTTCTTCTATCTTTGATAAAGATTGGAATGTCATTTCTGCTGTCAATGATAAAAATGACTATGCTGGACCAGGAACTGGACACCGTTTAGATGGCTCAGAGTGGGAAAAAGTGAAAGCAATTCCTAACGCAATCAACCCGCAGGATATATAGGAGGAGTATGAAATGGCAGAAATCAACGAAAATTTACTAAGATCGATCATTCAAGAAGTCTTGACTGAAATGGATACAACGAAAAGTGAACAAACAGTTGCATTCAAAAGTACACCGTCAACGGTTGTAATGACAGACAACAATTCTGAATCTTGGTTCCGTTCAATCGGTGTCGCACAACCTGGCAATGCACAAGACGAAGTGGTTATTGCAGTTGGACCTGCATTCGCAACATCTCAAACAACGAATATCATTGGTGTGAGCCATAAAGATATCTTGAAACAAGTGATTGCAGGAATCGAAGAAGAAGGGTTGAAAGCCCGTGTAGTTAAAGTTTTCCGTTCATCTGATGTGGCATTTGTCGCAGTTGAGGGAGATAAGCTTTCAGGTTCAGGAATTTGCGTGTCGATCCAATCAAAAGGAACGGCGATCATTCACCAAAAAGATCTACAACCATTGTCAAATCTTGAATTATTCCCGCAAGCGCCACTGATCACGCTGGAAACGTATCGTGCAATCGGTAAGAACGCTGCAAAATATGCAAAAGGCGAATCACCAAATCCAGTGCCGATGATGAATGACCAAATGGCACGTCCGAAATACCAAGCACAATCTGCTTTACTTCACATCAAAGAAACAAAGCATGTTGTCATTGGGAAACCAGCAGAAGAAATTGCTGTAACATTATAACGAGGTGAAACAGATGAACGAACAGACATTAGAAAGCTTGATAAGAAATATCTTACAAGATATGAACAATAAACCGACTGGGACAACTGAAGTTACGAATGGCACCCAAGCGACGACTGCTGACTACCCAATTGCTGTCAAACATCCAGACTGGGTGAAAACAAAAACAGGCAAAACGTTAGAAGATATCACATTAGCTAATGTATTGAACGGTTCTTTAACGCCAGAAGACTTGAAGATCACACCATCGATCTTAAAAGCGCAAGGTGAAATTGCTCATAGTGCAGGACGCAAGACGATTTCTTCTAACTTCGATCGTGCCGCAGAATTGACGGCGGTTCCTGATGAGCGTGTCTTAGCAATGTACAATGCGTTACGCCCGTATCGCTCAAGTAAACAAGAATTGTTAGATATTGCCGACGAATTAGAAACGAAATACCATGCGAAAATCTCTGCTGCTTATTTCCGTGAAGCAAGTGAACATTATGAAACACGTAAGAAGCTTAAAGGGGATAATTAAAGGATCGCCAGTTATCGGGAGGAATGTGCATGAAACGTATTATAGGTATTGATATTGGAAATTCCTCAACGGAGATCGCACTTGCAGAGATCGATACGAATGATCAGGTTCATTTTCTACAATCGGCTATTACTGAAACAACGGGGATCAAAGGAACAAAGAAAAATCTCTTTGGGATCTATAAAGCAATCAATGAAGCTTGCGCTAAAAATGATCTTACGATCTCCGATATCGATTTGATCCGCATCAACGAGGCAACGCCTGTCATTGGTGACGTGGCGATGGAGATGATCACTGAAACGATCATCACCGAATCGACGATGATCGGTCACAACCCAAAAACGCCTGGCGGTCATGGCTTAGGCGTAGGAAAAACGATCAAATTATCAGAATTAGTCCAAAAAACATTCAGCGATGATGACTATGTCGTCGTCGTTGAAAAAGAAATCGAATTTGATCAGGCGGCGAAATGGATCAACCAAATCGTTGAAACGAATATTCGGGTCACAGGTGCGATTCTTCAAAGTGATGATGGGGTTTTAGTCAATAATCGTTTGACTCATAAGATCCCGATCATAGACGAAGTGGCTTATATTGAAAAAATTCCACTAGGCATGTTAGCTGCGGTCGAAGTAGCGCCTGCCGGTCAAGGGGTTGCTCAATTATCAAATCCATATGGTATTGCGACAGTTTTTGAACTGGATTCAGAAGCAACGAAAAGTATCGTTCCTATGGCTCGTGCATTGATTGGTAATCGTTCTGCCGTTGTGATCAAGACACCTCAAGGGGATGTACAAGCACGAGTGATCCCGGCAGGAAGTATTGAGATTACAGGTGGCAATCGTCGCAAGATCGTTGAAATTTCTGCTGGTGCAGAAGATATCATGACTGCGGTGAGTTCGTTTGCAGAAATCGACAATGTGACTGGTGAGTCAGGAACCAATGTCGGTGGGATGCTCGAAAAAGTTCGACTAACGATGGCGAATTTAACGGAACGCCCTCTCGCTGAAATTTTCATCCAAGACTTACTGGCAGTCGATACTTTTGTTCCTATAGAGGTCAAAGGTGGTGTTGCCGGTGAGTTCTCGATGGAGCAAGCAGTAGGGATTGCTTCGATGGTCAAATCGGATCATTTGCAAATGTCGAAAATCGCACAATCCATTGAAGAAGATTTGAAAACACCTGTTGAAATTGGCGGAGCAGAAGCAGAAGCGGCTATTTTAGGCGCCTTGACGACACCTGGTACAAGCACACCTTTAGCTATTTTGGACTTAGGTGCTGGTTCGACTGATGCGTCGATCATTGGGGAACAAGCGATTTCTGCTACACATTTGGCTGGTGCAGGAGATATGGTGACATTATTGATCAAGTCGGAGTTAGGGATCGACGATATTTACTTGGCAGAAGATATCAAAAAGTATCCTTTGGCAAAAGTAGAGAACATCTTTTATATCCGACATGAAGACGGTAGTGTGCAATTCTTTGAGGAACCGTTAGATCCTCATTTATTTGCGAAAGTTGTCGTTGTCAAACCAGAGGGTCTCATTCCAATTCCACTTGATCTTTCGATCGAAAAAATCAAATTGGTTAGACAGACAGCGAAAAAACGAGTATTTGTAACAAACACGATTCGAGCATTGAAACGAGTAAGTCCAACTGGCAACATCCGTGATATTCCTTTTGTTGTGATCGTTGGAGGATCAGCACTTGATTTTGAGATTCCCCAAATCGTGACAGATGCGTTATCTCACTATGGGTTAGTTGCTGGACAAGGAAATGTCCGTGCGTGTGAAGGTCCTAGAAATGCGGTTGCCACTGGGTTGATCCTTTCACATTTGAGGAGGAATGAACATGGATAGACCGTCGATCATCATCTACGTAGATGGAATAGACGAAGAAATCTTGACTTCCTTACTCTATGGGATAGAAGAAGAAAGCATTCCGTATAAGCTAGAAGCAAAAGTGTTTGAGGATGCAGCACAAGCGGCGTATGAAGCGGCTTTAGCTTCTCCTTTACAAGTAGGTATTGGTGGGAGCAGGGACACTCTTTGCATACATCATAAAAGCTTGAAAAAAGAGAAACCTTATCAAGTGTTGGAGCATGTTTCAATTGTCCCTTCTGCGATCTTGAGAAATCTAGGAAGTAATGCTGCTCGAATCGTCAAAGGTATTCCATTAAAATCCTTGGAATTATTGGAGGTGAAACAATGAATCAAGCAATCGGAATGATCGAATCAACAGGATTAGCCAGTGCCATCAACCTTTCTGATATCATGGTGAAATCCGCAAATATTGAACTTTTGAGTATAGAAAAAACAAAAGGTTTTGGCTGGATGACCGTGATGATCCAAGGGGATGTCGGGGCGGTCAAAGCAGCGATCGATGCAGCAAAGTCAGCTGCCATTGGTCTGGATGCTTACGTCTCTTCTCTAGTTATACCAAGACCAGGAGACAATATCCTTGATGTCTTTTCTTCAAAAGAAGAGCAACATGAGCCGATCCAAGAAGAGACACCTGTCACTATTGTTGAGGAAACAGCAACGAAGCAAGAATCCTCATTAGACAAAACCACACCAGTGAAGAGTGAAAATGTACCTGTTATCAAGGAAGATAAGAAAGAACCTACTTCACTTAGCACTGATGAAGTGGCAAGCAAAGAAAAAAAGTCAAAAGATTCTTCAAAAAAAGGAAATAAAACTGCAACCAAAAAAAATAAGAAAAACTAGGAGGAACACATAAATGAATGACGCATTAGGAATGATCGAAACAAAAGGTTTAGTAGGGGCTGTCGAGGCAGCTGATGCAATGGTGAAAGCCGCTAACGTACAATTGATCGGAACGGAGAAAATCGGTTCTGGTTTAGTAACGATCATGGTTCGTGGAGATGTTGGTGCGGTCAAAGCAGCGACAGATGCAGGTTCTGCCGCAGCTGAGCGTGTAGGTGAAGTGGTTTCTGTACACGTGATCCCTCGCCCTCATCATGATGTGAACAAACTATTAGTAGGTCAAAACAATGCTTGATTTTTCAAAAGCTGAGTTGAAAGAAATCGTTCGGAAGGTGATCGCAGATCTTGATCAAACCTTTCCGATCGGTATCTCTAATCGTCATATCCATTTGACACCTGCTCACTTTGAACAACTTTTCCCAGGACAATCCATCGAAAAATTGCGTGATTTAAAGCAACCAGGTGAATTTGCGGCAAAACAAATGGTGACGTTGATCGGTCCAAAAGGAAAGATCGAAAGAGTGCGGATTCTGGGTCCGTTCCGCAATCGCTCACAAGTAGAAGTATCAAAAACAGATGCACGTCTATTAGGGATCAATCCACCAATCAAACTTTCTGGTGATCTTGATGAAGCAGTAGAAATCACTTTGATGACCGAAGCTGCTTCAATTACGATCCCAGCTGCAATCATCGCACAACGTCATATCCATTTGAATCATGAAGATATGAAACGTTTGGATCTGCATAAGGATGAGAGCGTTTCAGTCGAAATTTTATCTGGCGAACGAGGAACTGTCTATCATGAGGTTGCGCTACGCCCGCACGAAAAATTTATCATGGAAATGCACATCGATACAGATGAAGCCAATGCGGCCAATGTCACTACCGAAACTAGAGCAAGGATCATTCGTTGATCAGAAGGAGCAAAAGATGCAAGGAATTGAGAAAGGCAATGAGTTACTAGAATCTTTCAATAAAATCGTCCATTCTTTTGTGCCAACTGGTCACAAAGCGGCCGATGGCTATAAGGTTGGTGTGGATCTGGGCACAGCTTCGATCGTCTTAGTTGTCTTAGATGCTGACAATCAACCATTGTTCGGTGCGTTCAAAGAAGCCAAAGTGATACGTGATGGCTTGGTCGTTGATTATCAAAAAGCAGTAAAGATCGTTGAAGTATTAAGGGAAGAAGCGGAAGCGGCTTTAGGGTTTGCACTTAAAGCCGCTTCCGGGGCTATCCCCCCAGGAACGATCGGCAACAACAAAAAAGTCGTGGCAAACGTCATTGAAAGTGCCGGCATGGAAATCGACCAGTTAGTGGATGAGCCATCAGCGGCTGCCTTGACACTTGGCATTGCAGATGGGGCCGTCATTGATATCGGGGGCGGTACGACGGGGATCAGTGTCCTTAAAAATGGAGAAGTTGCCTTCGTTGATGATGAACCAACTGGTGGTACACATATGACTCTAGTGATCGCCGGTTATCATAGCGTAGATATAGATGACGCAGAAAAAATAAAGAGAAATCCCAAAAATGAAGCAGAAAATTTTACGATTTGTCGTCCAGTGATCCAAAAAATGGCGACCATCGCCAAAAAAATGCTAGATGAACATCCAATCGAGCCGATTTTTGTTGTCGGCGGGGCTGCCTATTTTTCACAGTTTGAAGAAGAAATGAGTAGCGTCATTGGTAAGAAAGTATTGAAACCTGTTCATCCGCAATTCGTTACACCGATCGGCATAGCGATGGCCTCAAAAGTCATTGTGGAATAGGAGTTTCGTATGGAAGATATTGTTCAAAAAGTAGTGGGTTGGCTAATAAAAAGAGAAAAAAGTACATTGTTCGTATCAACTGATTCCGTTCAAACGGATTCGATCAGCCCTTTTTTGTCGAATAAATATATCTATGTCAAAAATTGCGACTGCTTCTTTTTAACGAAATTTGCAACAAAAAATGAGAACGACCCATTCGTACGATGGCTATTTCGTAGCTTGGACTACGGTTGTGAGCTTAGATTTCAATGCTCTTTTTCGGATCTGACTTTGATACCTGTAGAAATCTTCCATTATAACGTCGAAGTTTTTACAGTTGCTGAAAAACCATGTTATGCCTTTTCGAATCGGTATATCACTTACAAGCAAGTGGCTGTTTTACCGAATCAAGCAGCGTTGATACTTTCAACGAATCAAAACTTTACATTATTGGCGCAAGAAAAAATTCAGGAAAAACAGATGACTATCTGTAAAAGGAGCGGATCGCAATGTTAATGGGAAAAATTATTGGTAGCGTTGTTTCTACTCAAAAAGATTCCTCTCTTGTAGGCAAAAAATTAATGATCGTGCAACCGATAAATGCGCAAAAAGAGGCAGTACGTTTTCAACAAGTGGCAGCTGATACGGTAGGTGCTGGAATTGGTGATTATGTTCTGTTAAATAGCGGTAGTTCAGCGAGACATTTATTCTCGGAGCCATCAGAAGCGGTGGATTGTGCGATTGTTGGTATCATCGATACGTTTGATATGTAAGGAAGTGAAAAGAATGCCGATCTATACAAAAACTGGTGATCAAGGAATGACGAGCCTTTTTGATGGGACACGAGTAAAAAAAGCAAGTTTACGAGTAGAAGTCTATGGAACGTTTGACGAGTGCTGTGCGCAAATCAGCTTGGCACAAAAAATGTTGAAAAATCCAGAAAGCCAACAAGCGCTTAACTGGGTGCAAAATAAACTTTTTCAGATGAACGCAGAATTAGCGACAGCAACAAAAAAGGATAAATTAGCGCATAAAAGCGACTTGATCTCTGCGGAAGATATTCATCAATTGGAAATCTGGATCGATGAAAAAACAGCAAAACTACCAGAAATCCATGAATTTATTTTGCCTGGAAAAAGTCTAGCAGGGGCGCAGTTGCATGTTGCTCGGACGGTTTGCCGTCGTGGGGAACGTGTTCTTGATCGCTTTATGGAAAACGAAGAAGTCCGTTCAGAACTCAGCAAGTTTGCCAACCGTTTATCTGATTGTCTGTACTCTTTTGCCCGTGAAGCAGATCATGAACAGGAACAAGAAGTGCTGCTTAATCAAATCATCCGTCGTTATCAAGAACGGGTGCAACAACCAAAGATCAAACTTGATTTTGAAGAGATCGTTCACGCGTGTATCGATCATGCGAATTGTTTGAGCGTACCGGTTTCTATTGCAATCGTTGATAAAAACGGGGCTTTGAAACAATTCTATCGAATGGACGATGCACTGATTGTGAGTGAAAGCATGGCAATCAAAAAGGCTTATACAACGGTCTCAATGAAAGCTGACACCCACGAACTAACGGAGTTGGTACAACCAAACCAGCCGCTTTTCCAATTAGAAACATTAAGTGATGGAAAGCTTGTGACCTTTGGTGGTGGATTCCTTCTCAAAGATGGGCAAGGAAACATTGTTGGTGGTATTGGTGTGAGCGGTGGTAGTCCAGATCAAGATAGGGCAATTGCAACAAAAGGAATTGAAAAGTTTAAGGAGCGAGCATGATGGGCGAAGAACAATTAAAAGAACAAATCATGAAAGTGATTCAAGGAATCCTTTTAGAAGAACCGACTACCGCAACAGTTGCAACTTCTTCCGTCGGGATTTTTCCAACGGTTGATGCAGCAGTTGCCGCAGCAAAAGTAGCACAAGATCGTTTAGATGACTTGTCATTGGAACAACGAAGAGCAATCATTGCTACGATTCGTACTGGAATGACACCTCATATCGAAACAATTGCTCGTGAAACAGTGGAAGAAACGAAAATGGGAAGATATGAAGATAAGATCCAAAAATTGACTCTTGCGATCAACAAGACACCAGGTGTCGAAGATCTTATTACTGAAGCGGTCACTGGTGACAACGGAATGACCCTTTATGAGTTATCTCCGTATGGCGTGATCGGTGCGGTGACACCAAGTACTAATCCGGCAGAAACGTTGATCTGTAACGCAATCGGAATGATTGCAGCAGGCAATGCTATTTATTTCAGTGTTCATCCAGGCGCGAAGCGCATTTCTGGCTGGGTCGTTTCAAAATTGAATGAATTGATTTATCAAAGCTGTGGCATCCATAACTTGGTTGTAACGATCGAAAAACCTTCGATTGAAGCTGCTCAAGAGATGATGTCCCATCCAGACATTTCACTATTAGTGATCACAGGCGGTCCTGGTGTGGTGAGACAAGCAATGAAGAGTGGTAAGAAAACGATTGCTGCTGGAGAAGGCAATCCACCTTCACTTGTTGATGAAACCGCCGATCTTGATAAGGCAGCGGCAGATATTGTCTTGGGTGCATCTTTTGATAATAATATTTTATGTACGGCAGAGAAAAGTGTCGTTGCTGTCGAACAAGTCGTTGACTACTTGATTTTACAAATGGAAAAACAAGGGGCTTATTATGTAGGTGATGAACAAATCATTCAACGATTGATCGAACAGATGATTGCGGAAAATGGTGCGCCTAACCGACAGTTTGTCGGTAAAAACGCGAGCGAGATCTTAGCCGCCGTAGGTGTCCATGTATCAGCGGACATTCGAGTGATCATCATGAAAACAGAGAAAGATCATCCATTTGTTGTCAAAGAAATGTTGATGCCGATCTTACCGATCGTGACTGTAAAAGATTTTGATGAAGCATTACCGACAGCATTAGGAATCGAAAATAAATGTCACCATACAGCAACGATGCACTCCCAAAATATTCAACGATTGAACCTTGCAGCGAAAAAATTCCAAACCTCGATCTTTGTAAAAAATGGCTCTTCATTTGCAGGATTAGGATTTGGTGGCGAAGGTCCAACCACATTCACGATTGCAACACCAACCGGCGAGTGTACGACGACTGCTAGAAATTTTGCTAGAAAACGTCGTTGTGTATTAACGGACGGATTTTCGATTCGTTAGGAGGAAACAGTTTGAATCAATGGTCAATGAAAACAAAAGTAGCTGTAACAACGGACATCGTTAAAAGGTTCGAACGTTTTTCAGACGAAACTGTCTTGTTCGTTTTTGATCCTTTTTTGAAAAGCAATCAAAAAGTACGTGAAATGATTGCATATCTAGAACAAAAAAATCGCGTGATCACTTTTACGGAGATCGTGCCAGATCCGCCGATTGAAAAAGTGGTAACAGGCATGCAAATGGCTTTGCAAACTGAACCAACTGTTGTGATCGCAATTGGTGGTGGTTCAGCGTTAGACACGGCAAAAGGGATCATCTATTTCTATCAGAAGGTAGCAAAGCAATCAATCAATTATTTTGTTGCGATCCCAACAACGAGTGGTACTGGATCTGAAGTGACCAGTGCAGCTGTGATCACCGATACGGCAAACAAAATCAAATATCCGATATTTGCTGAAGAGTTGATTCCTGACGAAGCAATCTTATCCATTGATTTTGTGATGACAAGCCCACCTTCGATCACGGCATACAGTGGTTTGGATGTCTTGACTCATGCCTTAGAAGCATTGGTCGCAAAAGGTCGAACAAATTATTCTTCTGCGCTTGCAGAAAAAGCAATCACGCTTGTCTTTTCGAATTTAGTTGAGTGTGTCAAAAATGGCCAAAATGAAGATGCACGCATCCAAATGCACGAAGCAGCAACACTTGCTGGAGTGGCTTTTGACAATGCTGGTTTAGGTGTTTGCCATGCTTTAGCACATCAAGTCGGCGCGCTTTTCAAAGTTCCTCATGGTTTAGCAAATGCGATGTTGTTACCACATGTCGTTTTAGCGAATGCCAAAGATTGGACGGCAAAGTCTTTATACGCTGATGTGTCAAGAAAACTTAAATTATGTACGAACGGTCTTTCAGACGAAGTGGCTGTGATCAAATTAGTAGATGCCATCAAGCGATTGAGTAAAGATTCTGTGGTGCCAGCAACATTGGCCGAATGGAACATCGAAGAATCAACAGCGATCAGAGCAGCGGAACAAGTAGCTGACAATGCGATAAACGATTTTACTTTCCAATCGAATCCAATCTCGTTTGATCGTACAAAACTAAAAGAAATCTATCATAAAATCGTTTGAAAAGGGGTACAAAAATGGATAATACAGTATTAGGTGAATTTATTGGAACGTTAGTCTTAACACTTTTCGGTTGTGGTGTTGGTTGTAGCATCAACTTGAAGAAGACTTTGGCCAAAGCAGTTGGTGCCAACTGGGTATTAGTTGCGTTTGGCTGGGGTGTTGCCGTAATGTTAGGGATTTATTCTGCGGGCTACTTTGGATCGCCAGGTCATTTGAATCCTGCGGTTTCGATTGCTTTTGCGATTGGCGGACTTTTTGAATGGAATATGGTTGTACCATTTGTTTTAGCGCAATTTGCAGGTGCTTTTTTAGGTGCATTGATCGCTGCAATCTCATTTATGGCTCACTTTAAAGAAACCGGACCAGATGAAGGAAACTCCGTAGGCATCTTTGCTACAGGTCCAGCAATCGACGCACCTATTGCGAATGTCATCAGTGAGATCATTGCAACATTTGCATTTATCTTCACCTTATTGTTACTTCCAGCGGGAGACTTCCCAGGAGGATTCCAACCAGTTGTTGCATTGTTCTTGCTAGTAGGGATTTCATTTTCATTTGGTTCGACAACAGGCTACGCGATCAATCCAGCGCGTGACCTTGGTCCGCGTTTGATGTATACATTGATGCCATTACCAAATAAAAACACTGACTATAACTGGAAATACGCATGGGTACCATTAGTAGGCCCGATCGTTGGTGCAACGATTGCTGTGCTTTTAGTAAACATTCTGTAAAAGATTAGATTGAGGGGTAAAGCATTGAAAGAATTAATTATTGCAATCAATTCAGGAAGTTCTTCGTTAAAGTTTCAAGTCTATGAGTTTCCTGAAGAAAAAATGATCGCCAAGGGATTGTTCGAACGAATCGGGTTAGCAAGCTCCATGGATTTGACGTACTCTTTAGACGGTGGTAAAAGCAGTCGCTCAGTTAAAGGTGAGACACATGAAGATGCAGTCAAGTATTTACTAGATTTTTTATTGGAAGAAAAAATCGTTGCTGATTTGTCAGAAATCACTGGTGTCGGCCATCGTGTCGCTCATGGTGGAGAATTCTTCAAAGGGTCCTGTATCGTTGAGGATGAATCATTGACAAAAATCAAATCGCTTTCTCATTTAGCACCGTTGCACAACCCAATCAACATCATGGGGATCGAAGCGTTCAAAAATAATTTGCCAGCTTGTCCGCAAGTGGCTGTTTTCGATACGTCATTCCACCAAACAATGCCAGAAGAAAACTATCTTTATCCAATTCCTTATAAATTATATGAGGAAGCGGGAATTCGCCGTTTCGGATTTCATGGGACAAGTCATCAATTTGTGGCGACGGAAGCTGCCAAGTCTTTAGGTAAAAAGCTTGAGGATTTAAAAATCATTTCCTGTCATTTAGGGAATGGGGGGAGTATTTGCGGGATCAAGAATGGCCAGTCTGTTATTACTAGTATGGGATTCACTCCTTTAGCAGGTATTATGATGGGTACTCGCTGTGGCGATATCGATCCTTCCATCGTGACCTATCTAGGCAGAGAAAAACAGATGAGTTTCGCAGAAATCGAGCAGATGATGAACCAAGACTCAGGATTCAAAGGAGTTTCTGGCATCAGTAGTGATGCTCGTGACATCGAAGAAGCTTTTGAGCAGGGCGATCCAAAAGCGGTTTTAGCAATGAACATGTTTTGTGGTCGCGTAAAACAAATGATCGGTGCTTACGCTGCTGAACTAGGCGGACTTGATGTGTTGATTTTCACGGCTGGCATCGGAGAGAACTCGCCAATCATTCGTCAACTATCTTGTGAAGGATTGTCATTGTTTGGCATAACTGTTGACGAAGAAAGAAACAATACAAGACAAGCAATTGTCAGTCAAGAAAATGGTCGAGTGGCTGTCATGATTGTACCGACGAATGAAGAACGTATGATTGTCCGTGAGACGAATCAATTGATTTCGAAATAAAATAGTCGATCAACCTCCTTATGAATACATGATGTAAAACGCATTCTAAAAGACTTTAAAAAGCTTTTAGAATGCGTTTTAAAGCTGATACATTTGTTTTACAAGTAGTGGAAAAGACCATTAAAAGTTTTCAGCAGATGACAACCAATAGTGAGACAAAAGGACCCATCTACGTATTGATTTAGATGGGTCCTTTTTCTCTGATGTCAAGTAAAAACTAGTTGGATCGGACTATAGTTATTTCTAGGAGTGTAGCCCTTATAAGCATATCTTGACTAGTCTGCTACTGTCAGCTGGCGATGATTTTTAATGCTCGCTAGTACGTTTTCTTGCTGCTTTTCAAAGGTTACTGTAATTTGAAAAAAATCCTATTTGTAAAATCATTAAATTCAATAAGCGTATCGTCCCCAATCGGAACGAGCAATGCAACTTTGCCTTTGTCCGTACCACCTTCGTACAAATCTTTGTTCCCAAATTCTTCGTTGCCTAAGTAGCTATAGCTTTCCTGATTGACTTCTTCACCAGTTGAACTAACTGGTACGAATCTAGAAAAAGCGCGATATGGCTCATCTTGGCTCCCTTTATTGACAGTTAGCTCTGCATTAAAAACTACCCATTCTTTTCCTTCTGGTGCTGGTTCATTGTACTCATCCATGCTGATCATATAATTATACGCTTCTTCACCACGGACAACGTTACTGATGGTTAAGGAAATATTTGTATCGATTTCTTCATATTCGTCATCATAATAAACAGTGTCGAACGTGATCGGGTTGTCGAGGGGCACAGGGTTTGAGCGTTTGCCAAAAGCAGAATCACCTGACGCGTCATCCGAGCCGCTTAGTTCAGTTGAGTTATCAGTGATATCTACGAGAGATGAATCATCTGTTGCGTCTTTATCAGTTGTGGAGCTGTCTGAAGAAGTAGAAGATGTTGCTGTTTTACTTTTATCATATGGCTTCAGAACAATTTTTTTATCTTCCTCGTTATCTTTGGTAGGTGTGAGAATAATATTTTTATCTTCTTTTGTTACTGTATACTTGCCTGTTTCCCCGTCGTTTTCCCAGGTCATGATATTTCCTTCTAACGTGTATTCAAACTTATGTTGAAATTCTTCAAGCATGCTTTTCGCAAATTCTTCACCCAAGGCTTCCCATTCATTGGTAGCGGTCGATTGGTAAGAAGAAGGATCAATGCGAAACGATACCACATGATTTGAGAAAGAGGCAATCATGTCTACTTCCTCCAATTCTTCAATCAGCCAATCATTGGCTTTCAGGTCATCAACACTGACTTGCTTTCCACAGGCAGCTAGAAATAGTAGAACGAACAATAACACGGAACGACTAACGATTTTTTTCATTTTTTTCCCCCAAAAAATTATTTTCACTACTATGTAAATGTAGTAGTTACCAAAAATGGTTAACACAAGGTGCGGTTAGAAAACGTATTCAATTTGTGATGAACGAGCTTTTGTATCTAATTTTTTGTCGCTTCATCGAAAACACACTAATATTATATCTTTATCTAATGAATAATACAAGACGTGATAATATTACGTTGGTTTTTTATAGTTTAAAAAAATAGAGAATATGTAAATTAGTGTAAAATAATTGTTGTTTAGGATTTTTCGAAGTTAAATATATTTGAAAAATAGAAGCTTGTTAAATGGTTTTACATTAAAAAATAACAATAAAATGTAAAGTTAAAAGATTGCCTATGGTATAATCAATATCTAAGCACTTGATACTGGAGCAATATTTAGTATGTAGGAGAATTGCAATGAGAGAAAAGGACAAAAGAAGTGAATTGTTGAGTATCGGGGAAATGGCGAAAATAACCGGTGTCAATATTAAATCGTTAAGATATTATGAACAAGTCGGAGTGTTGTTGCCGGTATACATCAATCCAGATTCTGGCTATCGCTATTATTCCTTAGCCCAAGTGAGCGCGGTCGAGCTGATTCAAGCATGTGTAGAGATTGGTTTACCATTAAAAGAACTGCATCGCTTTAGTGATCCAAATAATTCCATCGATTATCTATCTTTTTTATCGTATAGTGAAGAATTGATGAAGCAAAAAATCGAGTTACTTCAACAAAACTTAAAAGGGATGCAAGAGGTCAAAGAGGAAATCAAATTATTAAAAAAATACAGACATTCTAAAAAGCAACATATTCGCCAATTGTCAGAAAAGTACTTATATGTTTTTCCTTACCAACCGACTGATAACAAAAAGACTCTTTATACAGAAGCAGCCCATTTGTTTGATCGCTCAATGGAAGCGGGGTATGAGCCTTTATATGATTTTGGCATTCTCTATGAATTTATTGATAAAGACGTGCAGCAGTATATGTATATAGAGATCAAGCCTACAAAAAATGTCGGTAACAATATCAAGATTTTACCTAGTGGAGAATACGTATGCCGATTTAGTCCTAAAAGTTACGGTGAGCGCCTTCCAGAGTTGTTTCCAGAAATCTTTGAAAAAAAAGCGGCAGTTCTTGCGATTGAAGCAGAAGCTTCCACTGGAACATTAGAAGAAATCGTTTATGAGATTCGCGTTTTCAGTGATGGAATGAATGATTGAAAAATCCGTCATCACTGAACAAACGACGAAAAGTCAAATGTTGAAGTAACTAATCATGCTGACCTACAATACAAGTTTTATTATAGTTGATTGGTTTCGTGAGGGTTTCAAATAAAATCTATCGTAAAACGGCATAATAGCGAATCAACAATACAAAAACTGATTTCGATCGACGATCAAAATCAGTTTTTTATTCATGTTACCTATAATTTGTTGTGAAAGTTCTATGCTTTGTTCATATACCCATGTTTAAGAAAGCGTTATCATTTTTGTGTATCAATTAAATTTAGGGGGAGCGGAGATGAAGAATAAGAAAAAAATAGCAGTCGGACTCTTTTGTGCAGTAGTAATATCAAGTGCAATTGGTAGTGGGACAACGTATCACGCAGAGACTAAAACGTTTGATTACAAAGAAACAGAAGCAGCAACTTATCAACGAGGAATGGATAATCAGCCGGAATCGTCTTACTGGTTTCCTAAAGAATTGTTAGAATGGGAATTTTCTAAAGATCTGGATGCACCTTATAACGTCAGTAAAGTGCCTTTAGCAAAACGGATCGATAAAAAGGCACTGACAACTTCAAATGACACGCAAACACCAGAAATGAAAGTGGTCGCTTTGTCGATCATGAATAGCAGTACAAGTGGGAATGCGCCTAGAGGTATCAATACTTTTGATGCCAATGTATTTTCCAATTGGCAATATATCGACCAACTTGTGTATTGGGGTGGTTCGTCTGGTGAAGGGATCATTGTACCGCCAAGTCCTGATGTCATTGATGCGGCCCATAAAAATGGTGTGCCAGTATTAGGGACAGTTTTCTTTCCGCAGTCCGCTCATGGCGGTAAAATCGAATGGTTGGATACATTCTTGCAAAAAGATGAGGACGGTACCTTTCCTTTAGTTGATCAATTGATCGAAGTAGCTACTCGATATGGGTTTGATGGCTGGTTTATCAATCAGGAAACGGACACACTAGTCACAAGTTTTGATGATGCAAACAATCAAAAAAAGGTAGAAGGGGCAAATACAGCAGGAGGATTGAGTAAAGAACATGCGGATTTGATGCAAGAATTCATCAAACAATTCAAGCAAAAAGCAGCAGCTTTAGAAATCATGTGGTACGATTCGATGACTTCGGAAGGGAAGATGGATTGGCAAAATGCGTTGACAGATAAAAACCAAGCGTTTTTAGTCGATGCGGAAATGAATCCTGTAGCTGATAGCATGTTTTTGAATTTTTGGTGGAATACCGATCGTTTAGCGAGTCAAGAATTATTGAAAGCTTCAAAGAAGAAAGCCAATGAATTAGGGATCGATCCTTATCAATTATATGCGGGAATCGATGTCCAGCAAAATGGGTATGATACCCCAGTGAACTGGCGGCTATTCACAGATGAAACTGGCACTCCTTATACTTCATTAGGACTGTATGTCCCGAGTTGGACCTACACATCAGCAAGTGATCCTGCTGATTTTCAACGTCGTGAAATGCGTTTTTGGGTCAATGAACAAGGTGATCCAACGAAAGGGAAGGCACCGATAGAAAAAGAATGGCCTGGGATCTCTACGTATGCAGTAGAGCAGAGCGCTATTACCAGCATACCTTTTGTAACGAATTTTAGTGTGGGAAATGGGTATAGTTACTTCATTAATGGAAAAAAAGTATCTAATCTACAGTGGAATAATCGCAGTATGCAAGACGTGATGCCAACGTATCGTTGGATCTTTGAACATCAAGGAGAAAATCAATTAGCAGTTGAGATGGATTATGATGAGGCGTTTCGTGGCGGAAATTCTTTGCTTCTTAAAGGGAGTATGGTGAACGAGGCAACAAGCACAATCAAACTGTATCGAATGGATGGAATCATTTCCGATAAAACTTCTATCACAACAACGGCAAAAGCAACGAGCATGAGCCAACTTGACTTAGTTTTAGAAATGGCTGACGGACGAAAAGAAATCATCTCGGCAAGTGAACCAATCGGTCGGGATTGGACGACTGTCAGCTATGATGTCAGTCAGTTGGCAGGAGAAAAAATCAACACACTCTCTTATCAGCTTGCTTCTTCAGAGACTCAGTCCGATTACGCGCTACACTTGGGTCAATTAGCACTGACAGAGGGAAAGGAACTTCCAACCACAAAAGTTTCGGGACTGACGCTTGAAGATGTTGCATTTGATGAAGAAGAAGGGCGATACGCTGGCATACGACTTGCTTGGGATGAGACGAAGAGTCAAGCAAGCTATTATGAGATCTACCGGTTGAATCCTGATAACTCAAAATCTTTCTTAGGAGCAACACCAGCTATGAATCATTATATCAATGCCCTTGAGCGAACCTTAGACACCACGCAAACAAAATTGATTGTCGTGCCTGTTGATGTGCTGGGTAATCAAGGTGAACCTTCAGAGGTCGTTTCTTTTGATTGGCCGGATAATAAAGTGCCGAGAGCTGATTTTACTGCTTCAAGAACGTTAGCCGCTCCAGGGTCAGCGATTACTTTTACAAACACATCATCTTTAAATACCGAAACAGTTACTTGGGAATTTGAAGGTGGGGATATTACGACAAGTCATGAAAATTCGCCAGTTGTCACTTACCACAAAGAAGGTGTTTATAAAGTCAAATTAACGGCAAGCAATCAAGCAGGGGAGACACCTGTCGAAAAAGTCGGTTTGATCACAATTTCTGATAAAGTACCAACTGAGTTGCCGCTGTTATCACGAGACGCGAAAGCGACCGCTTCTTCTTACACCAATGAAGCGGAAGCACCTCATTTTGCAATAGATGGCGACTTGACGACTAAGTGGTGTGCAACGGGTACGCCGCCACACGAATTGACACTTGATTTAGGGCATGTTCAAACCATTAGTGAAGTTCGTATAGACCATGCGCAAGCAGGTGGAGAAAGTCCTGATATGAATACAAAAGCATATGTGATCGAACTAAGTGAAGATGGAGAGATATATAAAGAAGTCGCCAAAACTACCAATAATACGGCGAGTAGCTCGGTCGAGACTTTTGCGGTACAATCTGCACGATATGTCCGATTACGTATTGACAAACCAACACAAGGATCAGACACTGCAGCAAGAATCTATGGATTTGAAGTATTTGGATTGCCAGAATTATTACAATAGCTTGGTGGTATAAAAAGCGTATTTGTCATCCCATCAGTTCTATCATTTAATATAATTGAGATCCACTTCATTATAAAATAAGCGTCACCCTTTTCGAAACCATAAAAATGATTTTCGAGAGGTGGCGCTTATTTTTAACTATATTTCTAATGCAGTTTTCGTTGCCTTTACATAATCAAACGAGTTTTATTTATTAAGGTTGGAACGTCGTTTTTTTTCATAGAACGTCAATCCAGCAATAATCAATACTACAACAAAGTATGTTGTCCAACTAATCACATTAAAAAGTAATAAAGCTAATCCAATGATCAAACATAATAGTAAAGTCCATACGGTTAGATTCTTTTCCATATCAAATTGAAAACATGGAGACAGCCATTTTTTCTATCACGTGAAGAGTGAACTGTCGCTGTTTTCATTTCTAAACCTCCTTGTAAACGGCTTCTAAAGACAAAAATATTTTTTTATCTTGAAAAAGAAATTTTAGCATAAAGCAAAAAAGATTGTAAGGATTAGTTGAAGATTAGTGCCAATAGGGTCATTATTCCAGTTGCTGAAAATAGGATCGAATAATTTAAAAAAGAATATTCTTAAGAATAAGCTAGGATCATCCGATCATCATATGTAAAATAAGAGAAGAGTTTCGTCACGCATATAAAATTTAAGACACCTACTTTGATCTTTCAAGTAGGTGTCTTATTGTGAACTAGAGTTGCAATCGTCCATTCGAGGTTTTCACTCCTATGCGGATTTTTTAAGTTCTTGCACTGCTTGTTCGATCGTTACACCAGTCGCTACACGATTGCTATCTTCTTTGTCGAACACGACGAAAAGATTTAAATCGGTATTAAGAGTGACACGATATTGTAATTCTTTGTTATAGAATGTCATAGTCATTCTCCTTTCTTATTGTTCTGTTGAAAGGCAACGATACGTTGATAACGAAATTCCATAGCTATTATAGCACAGATAGTTGAATTGAATCAACTGTATTTTTATTAAATAATAATGATTATTATTTAAAGGAGATCATTGACACAAAAAAATTGGATTATTTAAGTGAAAAGAAAGGATAAGAAGATGTACACTAAATTATAAAGTTGATAAGAAAAAAGCAGTATACGAGATCGATAGCGATCTCGTATACTGCATAAATTATTTTAGTAACATTTTTCGCAAGGGGTCAATCCGCGTGCCAATGCTTCACTCATTGTCGCAGGATAGTAGTCACCGTTACCACACTTATGCGTATGGTACTTTGCTCCAGTTCTGGTAACTAAGACTTGTGCTTCATTCGCTTGTGCTTGTTGCGCTTGAGCTGCGGCTGCTTGTTCTTGTGCCACGCGTTGGGCTTCTGCTTGTTCAGCGGCTACACGAGCTTCTTCAGCGATACGCGCTTGTTCCGCTGCCTGTGCTTGTGCTGCCTGTTCTGCTTCAAGACGAGCTTGTTCTTCCTGTGCTTTCTTTTCTGCTTCAAGACGAGCTTGTTCTTCTTGTGCTTTCTTTTCTGCTTCAAGTTTTGCTTGTTCTTCTTGCGCTTTCTTTTCCGCTGCTAGTCGTGCTTGTTCTTCTTGTGCTTTCTTTTCTGCTTCAAGTTTCGCTTGTTCTTCTTGTGCTTTTTTCTCAGCTGCTAATTTTTCTTCTTTCTTTTTCTCTTCTAATTCTTTTTTTTCAGCCGCTTCTCGTTGGGCTTTATCTTCACTGGATGTTGAAGTGGTTTCCGAAGTAGCAGTATCTGCTTTTGACGCTTGATTGGTACCAGATCCGCAAGCGCTACTGATTAGTAGTAAACCGAATAAAGCACTAAATAAAATGAGATGGCGCTGCCAAGTTTTTCCATTTCTTTTACTTGATCGGCTAAATAGATGGAGACCAAGTATCAAACTGATTAATCCTAACAATAACAACAATAAATTCATTTTTTCCTCCTGTTTCTACAAAAAATAGATCGCTTTCATACAAAGCTCCCCCTAATAAAAGCGATTGGTTTTATTTACGGCGCTTGACCGTATTCTCTATGTCGGAATCGAACCGACGAAAGCCAGTTAGAGAGTGTAGATAAATCAAAAAAGAATAGTAGTACAAGAAAGCGCAACGTTATAATTATATAAAGAAATAATAACAAACAAACTTTATTTTATCATTAAGATGAACATAATAACAGAGAGTTTTAATGGATGATGATTTTTTTAATATTTGTTTTTTTAATGTAAAAAATGTTATATTTGATGAAGAAAAGTATCGTTTTGATATCATAATCGTTTGAATATAAAAATTAACCAAGAGTTCATATGAAAAAAAGAGTGAGGATGAAAAACTGGGTAGAGGAGGAGATAATATGCGCATTTTGTTTATTAATGCAAGCCCGAACAAAGAGGGGATGACCGTTAAATGGGGAGAAAAAATCTTAAAAGATATCGACTATACGGTCCTGCATTTAGTTGATTATTCGATCAATCAGTTAGGGCAGATGACCGAAGAGGATGAATTTGACAAAGTCATGGGAGTAATCAAACAAGCTGACGTCTTGGTGATTGGTACACCTATCTACTGGTGGGATGTGACCGGTCTGTTAAAAACATTTATTGATCGCTGGACGGATCTATTTGAGTATGGGTTAGACACACCAGAGGCTCCTTTGTATCAAAAATCTGTTTTCTGGTTTGTTCAAGGATCTGCTGCAGAAGAAGCTATCAGCGGAATTAGACAAATGTTGTCAAATGTGAGTGAGCGTTTTTTGATGCAGGAGTTAGGGATGATTTATCAAAAGAAAGACATTACTTCATCTAATGAACGAATCAAACAAATGAGATAAATAGAGAAATTGAAAGTACCGAGGGTTTATAGTTGTGTTTTATGAAAGGGCATGCTATAGTATAAAAGTAATCTATTTTGAAACGTAATTTGAGCTATAAGTTAAACATTATAAGACTCCTTTTGCCTATCAAATATTTATTGCACTATAAACGTACGTTGATACGTATCAGGAGGAAATATACATGAATAACGGTACAGTAAAATGGTTTAACGCAGACAAAGGTTTTGGATTTATCACTGGTGAAGATGGAAATGACGTATTCGCTCATTTTTCAGCTATCCAAGGTGACGGTTTCAAAACATTAGACGAAGGTCAAGCTGTGACTTTTGATGTTGAAGATGGACAACGTGGCCCTCAAGCAATCAACATCGTTAAAGCATAATCAAACGATTGATATCTTACTGCTCTTTCTTATGAAAGAGCAGTTTTTTTGTGTCTAATTTCAATAAAAGCCTCTCGATTCAGTAATCGAGAGGTTTGATAGAGCCATGAGTTATTACTTGTTTATAAGATGATCCCTTTCTGTTCTAAGTTTGCCACGCATTCGGCTAAGTAGATCTGATCATGTTCTGGATAAAGGGGTGAGGTCCATTCGATAGGGGAAAGGGTAGGATAAGGTTCGCAGATCTTCCCACGATACAAGGGATCAAACCATTCTTCACCAGGTTTATAATTCTGTTTCTTCATTTCTTCCATTACTAACAAATGATATTGAAATAATTTATAAGGCGAATGTGTAAAAACGTAATCGACAGTTGCATGTTTTCGTCCCCAACCATTGCCTCTCAGAGCACAACATTCGCGATGTTGTCCTAATAATTGTTGGCGTGGAAGTGATTGCAAGAGGCTTTGATGCCATAAGCGCATATAAGATTTCCTTCTTTCTAAAACAGTGAATTGAGTGTTTAGGATGCTTCCGTTCGACCAATCAAATAATCGATGGTCGTGTCGTAAAAATCTGCGATAAAGATTAATTCGATAATACTAGGTATATTTTTTCCATCTTCATAGCTTTTATATGTCTCAATCGGTAAGTTCACTTTTTCAGCAACCTGTGGTGTAGTTAAATGCTTTTTATCTTTGAGGAAGTTTAAACGGCAATGCAGTGTATCCAGTAAAATCGCTTCTTCAATGGTCATTTTACCTCACCTTTCTCTAAATAATTATCTATGAGAGTTAACGTTTATTTTTTCTGTTTAGATAAAATAAATACCCAATGACAAAGAGTATGGAGAAAATGAACCCAACTAAATTAAACGTGAAGATCTGGAAGGGTTCGAAAAACTGATAATTTAATACTTTGTACATAAAATAGATCGCAGGAAAACTAGCCAAAGCGATTTTTTTTCGTTCTTTTGTCCATTTGATAAATGAAAAAACGATCGGTACAAAGATAAAAACAGGAAAAATAAAAGCAAGTCGGCTCAATTCCAGCATAATAAATAAACTCCCATAGCTATATTTTATTCGTGCATAAATTGTGTTTTGAGTTATTCTATTTGAGAATATACTAGATTTATATTCACTAAATAAAAGATAGCATGTTATACGATTCTGAACAAATATTTCGATAAAAAACATGATTTTTCTGTAGACGTATCATTTGAAAAAAATAAAAAAAGGTGGAACCTTCATTCCACCTTTTTTATGCTTTTCGATTGGTTTCGACCATTTACTCTTTAACATAAACATTAAAGTCTTTTAGAAGTTTAAGTGCTTGTGGCTCATGATTACGACTGCTGACTAGTGACGAATCAATGATAAAGTCAGCTTCTGGAAAGGCGCTTTGTAAAGCAATCGTGTTGGATAAGACACACAAATTAGTTTCGATCCCAACTACTTCAATTGTTTTTTGTTCTTCTTTACGTTCAAAAAGTGAATGTTTGATCTCTGTTAATATTTCTGGAGGCAGAGTGAAGTAGTATTTTTTGATTTCACGCTCATCTGATAGAGGGGAGAGAGCGGGAATGATTTTAAGATCTTCACTCTCTGCCTCATCTTTCCGTTCGATAGGGATATCTCGAGTGAATAGTACGTATTCATTCGCTGCACGTGCTTGGTTTAAGCGTGTGTTTACACGTTCAACTAATGCTTCACCATCTTCTAAATAAAATTCACTAGTTGGATCTAAAATATGATTTTGCATATCGATAACCACTAACATCTATCATCTCTCCTTATAAAAAGTGATCATTCAAAAAGTTTGCGACACCGGCTTCGTCATTAGTTTCTGTCACTTCATCTGCTAAATCCTTCACATGTTCTTGCGCATTGCCCATAGCCACGCTTAATCCACTGAACTCAAGCATTGCCAAATCATTTTCTTGATCACCAAACGCCATGACGTCTTCTGAAGATAAACCTAAGTACTCAGTTAGGAATAAGAGAGAGTGTGCCTTTGTAATATTTCTAGGAGTGATTTCCAGGAAATGTGGGTCTGAAAAGACAGAATCAATTCCTTCTTTCTCCAACTCTACTTGGATTTTTTTTAGTTTTTCCTCATTTTTATCCGTCAGTGCCAGTTTCAAATAGCTCAATGAAGGATCGTCCAACTGTGCTGTGATCTCATCGAAAGAATGATTTTGCAAGTTAAAGTGTTGATAATAAGGGTCGTCTTTTACTAAGGCATTTTCGTTAAAAGTGATTTGGTCATCTTGTGTTTCTCGGCTTGCGATGATCGATATTTTTGCTTCTTTTGCTAAATAAAAGGCCTTTTTTAGTATAGGTACTTCAATTTTTGAGCGTCTTAATACATGATCGATCTTGCCGTCTTTCATTTCCGAAATTAATGCACCGTTAGAAGAAATCAAATAGCCACTAACTCCTAATTGTGCAAAGACATCCTTTGCAGATATACTATTTCTTCCTGTAGCGATCGTTACGATTCCTCCATTAGAGGAGAATGCTTTTAATGCTCGAATATTTTCTTGTGGGACAACTCCTTGGGAATCAAGCAAGGTCCCGTCTAGATCGATTGCTGCTAATTTCATCTTTTTACGCTCCCTTAGTCTTTTTTCTTTCACCAATAGCTTAAATGAGAAACTTCTAAAATAAAAATAAAATGCTTTAACTCTTTGAATTTTTTCAAAAAAGATTTTTCATAAAGGATGAAAAGAATATTAGTAAGTAAATGGTTAAGACCGCTGTATAAAAAAGCATAACAATCTTAATGTTTTCGTTTTCATTTTCATAAAAAAGGTCAAATTTAGGGTAATATTCATAAAAAACAAAGCATATCTTTTGCTTTCAGGAAAAAGTAGGCATATTGTAGATGTAGAACAGGTTAGAAAAAGATTAAAAAAAGGAGTGATTTTGATGGAGATTAAGTATGGGACTGTACCGGTTGTGACTGCTTCAGATGAAAATTATGCTCCTTATCTAAGCGTAATGATTGCAACGGCACTGGAAAATGCGAATAAGATGAGACATATATATTTTTATGTGATTGATGATGGCCTATCAGAATATAGTAAAGAAGGATTGCGTCAGACAGTTGCACAACACTCAGAACATGCAAGCATCCAATTCTTGACAGTGGAGAAAGATGTATATGAAGATTTCTTAGTCAGTGACCACATTACAACAACTGCGTATTTACGAATTTCTCTACCTAAGATCTTAGCAAAATACAATTATAAAAAAGTGTTGTATCTAGATGCAGATGTTTTAGTATTAGATGATATCGTTGCATTATATGATGAATCATTGAACGGTAAAACAATTGGGGCAGTAATTGATCCAGGACAAACGAAAGCGTTGAAGCGCCTAGGGATCGATTCAGAAGAATATTATTTTAACTCAGGTGTTATGGTGATCGATATTGATCAATGGATTGAAAAAGACATTACAGATAAAACGATCCAATTCCTAAAAGAAAATGGTGATCAGATTATCTATCATGACCAAGACGCATTGAATGGTGTCTTATATGGAGATTGGGAACAACTTCATCCAAAATGGAACATGCAATGTTCGTTGATTTTTGAACGCCACCCAGCTCCAGATAAAAAATATGAAGAGTTATATAAGAGTGGGAATGAAGCTCCTTCAATCGTTCATTTCACAGGGCATGATAAACCTTGGAATACATTGGAGGATCATCCTTATACACAAATCTATCTAAAAAATCTAGCGCATAGCGTATTAATGAAAGTAGGCGAGGTAAATGAATAGAAGAAAAGAAGTAGCAGTTGTCTCTAGTTGTAATACAAAATTTGTGCCTCATCTAGCAGCACTGTTCGTGTCGATTTTAGAAAATAGTGACCCAAAAGTGTTTGTACGATTCTATGTGGTTGATGATGATATTGAATTAGAAAGTAAAAATCTTTTACGTTATTCAGTGAAGAATTCACGAATGAATACAGATGTAGAATTTTTGAAAATCAATAAAAAATTCTTCAAAAACTTAGTAACAAGTGATCGTATTCCTGAAACAGCATACTATCGTATTGCAATCCCTGAGTTGTTTAGAGGGAAAAATGTGGAACGTGTCCTTTATATGGATTGTGACATGATCGCGTTGAACGATGTCAGCAAACTATGGGATTTAGAGTTTAACGGCGCAGTCATGGCAGCAGTTGAAGATGCTGGTTTCCACCAACGTCTTGAAAAAATGGAGATCGAAGCAGACTCAATGCGTTACTTTAACTCAGGCTTGATGCTGATCAATGTTGAAAAATGGTTAGAACAAAATATCACGAAAAAAGTTCTTAACTTCATTGAAGAAAATCCAGAAAAACTTCGATTCCATGACCAAGATGCATTGAATGCTATCTTACACGATCGTTGGATTGCTTTGCATCCAAAATGGAATGCACAAGGTTACATCATGGCGAAAGCAAAACAACATCCAACAGCTGAAGGAGAAAAAGAGTACGAAGAAGCACGTCGTAAGCCTTATATCATCCATTACTCTGGACACATCAAACCATGGAGTGAAGATTTTAAAGGTGCTAGTAAAAAATACTATGAAAAGTATGCAAATATGACCGCTTTTCGTTGTGTTAAATCATTCCCTAAATATCCAATGTACGCTCGTGTTAAACGAAATACAGAATTGAGTCATTGATCGATAATAGAAAAACTTACTATTATATAGAGGAGATGATCGATATGGAAATCACGCTGACAAGAAATGCGATGGACATCTTGAAGGAAAAAGCAGGCGAACAATCAAAATTAGCACTTGCATTGATCAATAGTAAAGATCCTTTTCTTAGAGACAAAGGAGCTTGTGCGAAAGGTAGCTTTTTCCAAATTATCCCTTTTGTTACTGAATTTGGACTATATGTTACAAAAATCAATCATCCTTCGCTAGAAATCTATACATCACAGAGTGAACAATGCTATTTAGGCAAATATTTGACGATGGATTATGATCATGTATTGAACAGTTTCTCATTAGAAAATGAGATTGCTGTACTAGATCATAATATCAAACTAACTAATTGTTTCTTTAGTTGAGTGCATACTGGAAAGGACGATTCACCATGCTGGAATATTACTTGATTGATGAAAACAAGAAAGTAATAGCCGCAGATGAAGAACATTTTAATTGGCTTGTTATTGATACGAGCGATACTGAGGAAATCGAACAGGTTACTCGAACCTACCAGCTTCCTGAAGATATTTTTGTCGGTATGACTTATCCAGAAGAGGTCTCACGGCTTGAACATCTATCAGGAACAAGTTTGAACAACCCGATTTCCTTAGTACTGCTCAACCTTTCAAGTGAAAAAGAAAAAATCGAACGTCGCCTGACGCCATTGTCGTTCGTCATATCAAATGACTTATTGATTACTTGTCGGGACGAAAAAACCAATTTTATCGATCGGCTGATTGAACATCATGGTAATAAAATCGATTCTTTCGAAAAAGTGATTGTTTATGCGGCATTAGATATCTATACCCATTTTGTCAAAGAACTTCGTGAAATGAAAACGCGTATTGATGCGTTAGATCAAGAAGCTCGAAAAACGACAGAAAATGAAGAGCTGTACAAGCAAGCTGATTTAGAAAGAGACATTGTTTACATCGATCATACGTTGCGGGATCAAAAAGAGACAATGGAACTATTGTGGGAAACACCTGAATTCAAAGAACGTGTCAATGACGAACAGCTTCTTTATGACGTTCGTTTAAGGCAACGCCAAACAGAGAAGATGATTCTGATTTATCGCGATCTGTTAGAAAGTATCGGCGATCTGTTCAATGGAATGATGGACAACAATTTGAATCATCTGATGAAATATCTGGATTCTACCGCATTGATCATCTCTGTACCTGCGATGATCGCTGGTATTTGGGGAATGAATACCGGTGGATTACCAGGAGAAGATTCAGCAACTGGTTTTCTCTTAGTATTAGGAGGATCAATCCTTGCGGCGGCTGCGCTAGGGTATCATTTATTTAGAAAAGATTACACAAAATAATTAATATGGGCTTTTATGCCCAAATTTATAACGTCAGTTATGACTAAAAATTAGGAGGATCAACATGACAGAACCAAATTTAATCGACCCAAGAAAACTATACCACACAGAAGAATTTCCAAAACAGGATCAAGAAACTCCGGCTTTGCAAAAGGATATGAAACCAGTGCCTGATTGCGGTGAAGAAAGTTATAAAGGTACGGAGCAATTAGCAAATCGACGTGTCTTGATCACAGGTGCAGACTCTGGTATTGGACGTGCCGCTGCCATTGCCTTTGCACGAGAAGGCGCAGATGTAGCCATTCAATTTTTCCCAGGTGAGGAAGAAGACGCGCAACAAGTAGCCCATTATATCGAGGAAGCTGGACGTAAAGCATTACTATTACCTTATGATTTGCGAGATGAAGCTGCACCAAAAGAAATCATCCAAAAAACAGTGGATGCATTTGGTGGATTAGACACACTTGTTCTGAATGCGGCGCAACAAATTTCGTCTCCTTCAATTGCAGAAATCCCATTAGAACAAGTAAAAGATACTTTCGCTGTAAATATCATCGCAATGTTTGCACTTGTGAAAGAAGCAATTCCACATATTCCAGCAGGAGGAGCAATCCTTACAACGACTTCTGTCCAAGCATTCAATCCAAGTGAACACTTGTTAGATTATGCAGCAACTAAAGCTTCGATTGCAAACTTCACCATTGGTTTAGCAAAACAATTAGCGCCAAAAGGAATTCGTGTCAACGGCGTAGCACCAGGACCAATTTGGACACCATTACAACTAGATGCAGGTCAACCAAAAGAAGATCTACCTGAGTTTGGTCAACAAGCATTGTTGGAACGTGCAGGTCAACCAGCTGAGTTAGCACCTGTTTATGTCTTTCTTGCATCCAACAAAGCAAGCTATGTCACAGCACAGATTTACGGTATCACTGGTGGAGAAGCTATCAATCTATAATCAGTGACTAGAAGCTAGGAGGGCGAGAAAATGAACAAAGGAGCCAAAACGATAGGAGCGATCTTACTGATCCTTCTGCTGTCTGTTTTAATATTTGCAATGTTGCTAAGCTCAGTGTATCCATTGCCGTTTAAGTTAGAAGAATTTCGCTTTTTATCATTAACTAACTTTTACGTACAACAATATGTCTTTTGGGTAACCGCAGCGTTTGCTGTGTTGACGTTGATATTGATTCTAGTCTTATTATTCTACCCAAAAACTTACCGGTCATTCTTATTAAAAAAAGGTGATGGAGAGTTAACATTAGATAAAAAAGCAATCGAAGGAATGGTTCGTTCACGATTGACGAAAGAAGACTTTGTTTCTTCCCCAAAAGTAACGATCAAAGCAACAAAAAATAAAATTGACGTAAAAGTAAAAGGCGAGTTGAAACGTACGTCATCATTAATCGGTAAAACAGGAGCACTAATGACAGACATTGAGCGCGATGTAAAACAAATCATCGGCACAGATGAACCAGTGAATGTCCTGATCAATTATACCGGTTTTGATTCACCACAATCAAAAAGAGTTGAACACTCACGAGTACAGTAAGGGGGAGAGAAAATGAACGAGATCTTTTCGACATACAAGCTCCCAATTATTTGTGGCGCGCTTGGATTGATATTAGCTATTTTGCTAGTAGCTGTCGGATTTTTTAAAACATTGCTGATCGTGATCATGGTTGCACTTGGCGTAGCCATCGGCATGTATTTAAAAAGAACCGGAATTTTAGAACATTACTTTAAATCTTAGGAGGCTTTACCATGGAAAACAATCATACAAATACAAACGGAAATACACCGAAATCAGCACATCCAGATCCAACAACGCCAAATCAAGCGCAAGGGATCAAGGATGAAAAAAATAAAACAGCACCGGTATCTGCACATCCAGATCCAGTGGTGCCACATGTAGAAGAAAAAGTAGCGCATGATCAAAAAGAACACCATGATCATCCACATCATGAAGCAAAAAATCCAGGTGTGCATACTCCAACTCATGAGGCAAGTAAACAGACAAACGAAGTGAAGGGCAGTGAAGAATCAATGAACGGTGAAGTAACTTATGATGACAAAGTCATTCAAAAAATTATTGCGATCGCATTAGAACGTATCGACGGACTATTAACAGTAGATGGAGGCTTTTTCTCAAATGTTGCTGGTAAATTAGTCAATACGGACAATGAAACAGCAGGCATCGAAACAGAAGTTGGAAAAAAACAAGTGGCTGTTGATATGTCGATTGTCGTTGAATATGGCAAGGACATTGAAGATATCTTTAAACAAATGAAAGAGATCATCAGTGAAGAAGTAGCGAATATGACACATTTAGATGTCATCGAAGTGAATGTCAATGTCACAGATATCAAATCAAAAGAAGAATTTGAACAAGACCAAGTCACTGTTCAAGATAAAGTGACAGATGCTGCAAAAGCAACTGGAGAATTTGCGTCAGAACAAACAGACAAAGCAAAACATGCAGCAAACAAAGGAACGGAAAAAGTAAAAGAAAATAACGAACCAAGAGTACAATAAAGTATCTTGGTGAGTCAAAAAAACTTTTAATTAAAATAAATAAGATGTCGCATTGAAAAAATCGGCTAGACACTATAGGAGGAAATACAGATGGGTTTTATTTGGTCATTAATCGTAGGTGGAGTTATCGGAGCAATTGCAGGAGCAATCACAAATAAGGGTTCTTCAATGGGGATCATTGCAAACGTCATTGCAGGACTTGTTGGTTCAGCAATCGGGCAAGCAGTGCTAGGATCATGGGGACCAGTAATTGGTGGTATGGCAATCGTTCCTTCATTGATCGGTGCGATCGTCTTAGTATTGATCGTGTCATTCTTTGCACGTAAATTATAAGAATAAAGAAGAAATTTGCGATGAATGCAAAAATTCTTCTACTTTGAAATAATCGGTAACATTCAATTAACAGTTATTTGATTGAAGGATCTTTACAAGTTGACTTGTTCAACGAAGTGAAGATCCTTCTTTTTTGTTGTCCTTTCGGCGTTTTAGCAAGTAGATAAGCAAAAGATTATTTTCTCACAAAAAACCTCCTTTCGATTACTCCCAATCGAAAGGGAAAAAATGGCGTTACACAAGATGCGGATGACCGATAAGCTTGAATAAGTAAAGCTTTTCGATGCTTTTCTAAATGATTTGAAAAAGGAGTGAATAGTAAAAAGACGATTAAGAAACGGAAAATACATAACGTTTTTAATAAAAGAGTCATTTGAGATACTACGAACATCCTTTGAAGGTAAAATAAATGACTACCAACAGAGAATGAAACAGACGAAATGTTTATTCTCTTGTTGTTTGAGAATAGGGAGGTAATGATTTGAGAACAAGAAAAAAACTGTTGAACAGTGCTTTGATCCTAGGATTGACTTTAGGTAATCTTAATGGCACAGTTGTTCAGGCAGTGACTGCATTCAATAATTTAGGAATGAGTCAAAATAGACAAGTTAGTAATAGGCAAAAAAATGATGACTCTGACAAGGCGATAGAAAACACTGAAGATAATAAAAAGGTAAATAAAAACGCCAGTAGAACAACAGATAGTACATCAAATAAAGAAGAAACAAATTCTCGCACGGTATCAGAGAAAGAATCAAAAGAAGAACAAGAACGAATTTTGGAACGATTATTAAATCCTAGATATGCGATAGACGTTCCAGATAGTATCCTAGTTGCTCCTAGTACTAATTCAATTCGTTTAGGTGAGTTTTTAGTTAATGAGATGCAAAAAGGGATCAATGAACAATTCAATACAGACAATGATAATTTAAGTGTTAATGACACAATGATATTTAGAAACGTGACACCTATTTTTTATTATTCCTCTAGTGTGAGTACACCAGGAGTAACAATCAATAATCTGAGCCCATTAAGGGCGAATGGGGATTCTGCACCAAGAAGAGTTTTCAGGATCAACGCCATTTCACGTAGTGGAAATTGGCGAATGGAAATCACCCCTACGGAAAGTTCTACAGCTCAAAATTTGAATATTGGAGAAATAAATGTTGTATTTACTCGTCTAAGAGTAGCTCCACCTCAAGAAGAAATATTTGATGTAGAGAGATTTCCGTATTCTTATTATTGGTATATTGAACCCTGGAATGAAGCTTGGAGTACGGTAAGAATTGCGACGGAGTTTAAATTTGATTTTTCAACTACGG